>JACCDI010481699.1_pt1 | contig 11044 bp, 7 predicted proteins | sample 7442791 | NCBI WGS metagenome assembly JACCDI01 (sample SAMN15323434, study PRJNA562643) | freshwater metagenome | isolation source: river surface water | place: USA:Blue River Watershed | collected 2017-08-15
ATACCAACTATAGAACAAAATAATGATATACCAACTATAGAACAAAATAATGATATACCAACTATAGAACAAAATAATGATATACCAACTATAGAACAAAATAATGATATACTAACTATAGAACAAAATATAGAACAAAACACTAATAAAACTACTATAGAACAAAATAATATAGACCACCATAATGATGAAAATAATAAAGTAGAAATAACAGAAAAGAAGAAAAAGAAAAAAGTAAAAAACTGTGAAATAATAAAATATAAATCAAATGAATATTTATTAAATAATGATACAAATGAGATTTTTAATATTGATGATAAAAAATTAGTTGAATCGATAGGAATGTTAAAAAATGGAAAAGTAAAGTTTTATAAAAAAGAATAAATAAAATGCGTTATATTTAATTAATTAAATAATTATATATAATGGATTTAATATTAGGAATAGATTTTGGGACAACAAATACAGTTGTAACTTTTTTTGAAAATAATAAACCGCATATTTTAAAAGATGGAATATATAAAAGTATACCAACAAAAATAGGTATAAAACATAATAACTTATATTTTGGAAATTATTTACCATTGGTATGCGATGATTTATTTAATAATTTTAAAACAAAGATAGGTAGTAATTATGAAATAACCCATAATGATATAATTTTAAAAGAGAATGAAGTATTAATATATTTTTTTAATCACATAAAAAAAATAATTCAAAAAAATATAAAAGAAAAAGTTAATTTTAAATCAGTAATAACCGTACCATCAAATTTTAATGATACCCAACGTGAAATAATAAAAAATGCCTTTAATAATTGTGGTTTTAATGTATTAAAAATAATAAATGAGCCGTCTGCAGCAGCATTAGCATATGGATTAAATAACATCAATACAGATGAAGAACGAATATTAGTAGTAGATATAGGAGGCGGTACATTAGATTTAACAGTATTATTAAAAGAAAATGGTTTTTTTGAAGTAGAACATAGTACTGGATTAAATAATTTGGGTGGGAATAATTTTACAGATTTAATTTATAACTATGCATTAAAAAAATATCCAACAATACTTGAAAAAAATAAAAAATCATTGTGGTATATTTGTCAAAATGTAAAAGAAAAATTGTCATATATAGATGATTATCAAATAAAATTAAAAAATTATAATGGTAATGATGAAGATTTATTATTAGAATTTGATGCAAAAATATTTGAGAGATTATCATATGACATAATTGATGAATATATAAATATATTAAAAAAAATACATAGTGAATATGAAGATATAAAATATATAGTAATGGTTGGAAATTCAAGTAAGATACCAATATTACAAGATAAAATAAAAGAAATATTTGATATAAAACCATGGATATATCCAAACTTAGAATCAGTAGTATCAGAAGGTGCTTGTTTATATGGTGCAATTAGTGAAAATAAATATGAAATAAATACTAATGTCTTGTTAGTTGATGTAGTACCATTATCATTAGGTGTTGAAACATGTGATGGTACAATGTCAATAATAATACCAAAAAATACACCTTTACCAGCAAAAAGAACACAAAAATATACATCTGATACGCCGTTTGACGAGTGTGTCAAGATAAAAGTATATCAAGGAGAAAGAAAAGTGGCATCAAGAAATACACTAATTGGTGAATTTATATTTGATAAAGTATCATTAAGTTGTAAACCAGTAATTGATATAACATTTAAAGTAGATACAAATGGAATAATAAATGTAATAATATTAGATAAAAAATCAAATGTAGAAAAAAATATATTAATAAAAGATATTCCAATTTTTAATGATGAAGAATTAGAAAACATATTAAAAATTGCTGAACAAAATGAAGAATTAGACGAGGAAGAAACATTAATTAAAAATAGAACTTATTTAATAAAAACAAAAATTGAAATTATTTTAAATAATATAAAAATAAATGAATTATTACATTCAACAAAGAAAGAAGAGATTATTAAACATGTGATTGATTTAGAAAATAAATGCGATGAATCATCAAATAGTACTATATTATTAAATATATTAAAAGAAATAAATGAAAATTACTCAACATATACTAATGTTCAGAATTATGAAGAAGAAAATAAAGGTGATGATGTAGAAAAAATAATTATTCAAGAAATGAAAGAAAATTTAATGAATAAAGTTACATTATTATTAAATAAAAATCCAGAATGGGAAGAATATTTAAAACCGATTTTAGATGAATTAAATTATAATAATGTAACTAAAGATTATTTAGTAGATAAATTAGAAATAATTAATGATTTAGAAGATAATGATGAATCTGTAGATTATAAAGAACAATTAAAAAATTTATGTTTATTTTTAAAATCAGAAATAGAATTAAATAATATAAATACATCAGAAGACAAATTAGATTTTTTAATAAATTTAATTGATGAAACATTGGGTGTTTTAGATAATGATCAAGATGATATTGATTGGGAACAAACTCTAAATAATTTTAATCAAACATGTGAAGACATATATAATATTAATGAAGATATTATAAATTATGATGAAATAAATGATGAAATAAATGATGAAATAAATGATGAAATAAATGATGAAATAAATGATGAAATAAATGATGAAATAAATGATAAATAAGTTATTTAATTAGTAATAATTATTACTAATTAAAAAATTACATCTTTATAATTTAAGCGGTAGCAGTTTCTTGTTTAGAAGCACTTTTTTTAACTTTAATAAGTTGATTTTTGAAGTTTTTAGTAATAACTCTTTCTTCACCTTTATCAGATTTAATTGTATAAGTAATAGGTTCATCTAATTTAACTCTAGAACCTTTGTAGTTATATTCATGTCTTTTAGATCCTCTGGTAGATTCTCTAATAGAAAAGTTAACTTGAACATCTGAATCGGTAGTATTTTCAAGACTTCTAAAATATTTAGAAAGTGCTTTATTAGCAGCTTGATATGGAGTTAAACCAGTGAATCTACCACTGTATTCTTTATTGTTTGGAAGAAGAACTTTGAATGATCTAGCACCATTTTTAAGAGGTTCAGCTTCAACTTCTTCATCAGCAGTAGCAGGTTGTGCTTCAACAACAGCTTTAGCTTTTTTACCGGCTGCTTTTTTAGCAGGAGCTGGTGCAGCTTCAACTGGTGTAGGAGTAGCTTTAGCTTTTTTACCAGTTGCTTTTTTAGCAGGTGCATCTTCAACAGGTGCTGGTGCAGTTTCAACAGGTGCAGGTGTAGCTTCAACTGGTGCAGGAGTAGATTTAGTTTTTTTAGTGTTAGTTTTCTTTGCACCAGCTTCTTGAACAGGAACATCAGGTGCAACAGTTTTTTCAACAACAGGGGTTTCAGTTTGTTTAGTATTTTTAGATTTAGGAGCCATTTATATACAATACTATAATATTATATTTTTAAATCAAACACACCAATTTTTTTTTAAATGCGTCTACGGTTCTTTTAAGTAGGTTTCTTAAATATTATTATTTTTTAATTTATAGTGCATTTTTTCTAATAATTTAATATATAATATAATAAAATAATGCAATATAACCATGGAAAACTTAAAAATTTCAAATTGTTAATTTTACAAAATAAATATAAATTCATATCAAATTTAATTTTAAAATTAACTGACCATATAATTTATTTGGAAAATAATTATCTAATTGATCAAAATGATAAAAATATTTATATAAGTAGTTTATATGAAATAAATAAAAATATAAATTCAATTAATAATAATTATTTATTGACAACTTTTAAAGAAGAAACTAATATTGATTTAGAATTAGGAATGTTAATAAATGAAAATATAAATATTGATAATGAATTATTGTTAACATTTCAACCAATTGTTGAACTAATAAATAAAAAATATATACCATTTCACAAAGAAGAAAATCAAATAAAAGATATAATAAAAAAAGTAGGTTATCCAAATATTGTAGAATTAATAGAATTATTTTATAAAACAAATGATGTAGAATTAGATAAATTATTAATTGAAATAAATGAAATATTTTGTCCTTTAACTATAAATATTTATAAAGTTGATACTAATATAATAGAAAAATCAAAATATTTTTGGAAAATACCAAAAAAATATAATGAAAATGATTTATTAGAATTATCACGAGAACTATGGATAAAAAATACAAAAGAAAAAAATAGTTATATTAAAATTGAAGGAATATTTAAAATAGATTCATTATCAACTATAATTAAAACGTGCCAAATCAATTATAATATATTATATGAAAAAAAAAAGAATATTTTAAAAGAAATAGAAATAATAAATGAAACAAATATAAATAATGATTTTATAAAAAGATTTATGAAATTTGATTATATTGGGAATATTTATTCAATGAAAATAGAAGAATATGTTGATCATATAATAAATTCACATAATTTATATTTTCAACTAATCAAATTATCTTTTATTAATATTATGAAAAATTTTATATCTAATGGTAATCAAATAAATAATTTATATAATATAATATTTTTATTATTATTAGGTAGTGATGATAATTGTGATGTAGCATCATTATTACTTGGTGTAACAAAAGAAAAGAAATTTAATTCACCAAATATTTATAATTTAATATTAAAAAGAATGCCATTTTTTTTACAATTAAGACTAAAAAAGGCAAATAATAATATTAAAAATGAATTATCAAAGATAAAATCTATGCATTTAGAAGATGTAGATTATAAAAGCCAAATTTTATCAAATAAAGATATTCCACAATATATTAAAAATATAACATTAGAAAAAATAGAAGAAATGAAAAGTCAAAATAATGAATTTTATAAACAAAAAACATTTGTTGATAATATATTAAAATATCCATGGTCAACTAATAATAATACATTAAATGATGAATTTTGTAATAATACTGAAAAACGTATTAATTTTTTGGATAATGTTAGTAAAAAATTAAATAATTTAACATATGGACATCAAGAAGCAAAAAATATTTTATTACAAACAATTGCTAATTGGATAAGTAACCCAAATAGTGGGGGTAGACCTTTAGGTTTTGTTGGTCCACCAGGTGTTGGTAAAACATTACTTGCTAAAAGTATATCAAAAGCACTAGATATTCCATTTGCAGAAATAACATTAGGAGGTCAAAATGATGGTGAATTATTACATGGTCATGGTTACACTTATTCTGGTTCACAACCAGGATTAATTGTAAAAAAAATGGTAGAAATGGGTAAAGAAAGATGTATTTTATATTTTGATGAATTAGATAAAACAGCTTCAAAACATGGGAGTGTAAATGAAATATCAAGTATATTAATTCATTTAACAGATCCAAATATGAATAAATCATTTCAAGATAGATTTTTTCAAGGTGTTGATTTTCCATTAGACAAAGTTATTATGATTTTTTCTTATAATGATTCAGAAAAAGTTGATCCTATTTTATTAGATAGATTAACTGAAATTAAAGTTAAACCATATTCCATTTTTGAAAAAATAACAATTGTTAAAGATTATGTTATTCCAGAATTAAAGTCAAATATTGGGATTAATGAAAAATGGACACAATTAGATGATATAACAATTAGATATATAATTGAAAACTATACTAGTGAAGCTGGTATAAGAAATATTAAGAGAAAAATAGAAAAAATATTTTTAACATTAAATTTAGAATTATTATTAAATAAAATTAATCCAAATTATGTTTTAACAGAAGAAGAAATTAAAAGAATATTATTAAAACCAATATCAGATTATACAAAAATTAATGATAAAAATCATATTGGTATTATTAATGGTTTATATGCCACAACATTAGGTGATGGTGGTATTATTCCAATACAAGTATTTAATAATTTTAATGGTACTACTTTTGATATTAAATTTACTGGTAAACAAGGCGATGTTATGAAAGAATCTGTACAATGTTCACTAACATGTGCTTTAGATTATATTAAAAGAAATCTTAATAAATATGGTATTTCTGATTTAGATAAATATTTACACGATAATTTTAAAAATGGATTTCATGTACATGCACCATCTACATCAACACCTAAAGATGGTCCTAGCGCAGGATGTGCATTTACAAGTGCTTTTATATCTAGATTATTAGGGAAAAAAATAATAAATACAGTTGGTATGACTGGTGAAATTGAATTAACTGGTAAAATAACAAAAATTGGAGGGTTAGAATATAAATTAATTGGAGCTAAAAAAGCGGGTGTTACTAAAGTTTATGTTTCAAAAGAAAATAAAGAAGATTTAGAAGAAATAATCACAAAAAATAGTACTATTATTGATGATAATTTCCATGTTGAATTAGTTGATTATATTGATGATTTTATTGACAAAATTTTAGTTGATTAATACTTAATTAAATTTGAATTTCTATTGATTTAACAACTTTCGTTTTAATATCTTTCGTTTTAATATCTTTCGTTTTAATATCTTTCGTTTTAATATCTTTCGTTTTATTTTTTTTTGACGTGACTATTTCTATTTTTTCGTTTAACTTATCTGTTTTATTTAAACATATAATAGGTTCAATTAATTTATTATCTGTTTTATTTAAACTATTATCTGTTTTATTTAAACTATTATCTGTTTTATTTAAACTATTATCTGTTTTATTTAAACTATTATCTGTTTCAATTAATTTATCATCTGAATTAGTTAATTTATCATCTAATTCATTACAATAATTATCATCGTCCTCATCATCTGAAGAATCGTCATCTGAAGAATCGCTAGTATCTATTAATTTTTCTGTAATAATAATATCATCTTCTTTAATAACACGTTCTTCTTTTTCTATATTATTTTTTTTTTCTACAATTAAATTAGTAACATCATTATTCATAATTATTTTATGATAAGGATAAATTTTTCTATAAGTTTTTGAAATAGTAACATCAGATATACCAAATATTTCTGAAATTTGTTTTTTTGAAATTTCAACATGATATGTAGTCCCAACTAATAAAATACAACCGGCTGCAACAGAGGGTGGTTCATGTGTAGATGCAAGACCTAATTTACTAATATTCATAGAAATATCTTTAGCTTTATCAATATATTGTTTATCGATATTTAATTTTTTAGAAAATCTTTCAATAAAATCAAATGCTTGTGAACTTTTAATTTCACTAAATATTGATGTAATATCAATAACATCTAAAAATTTTCTACAACCTTTATTAACATGTTTAACTTCAAGATCGTAAATATCAGCAATTTCTTTGGGACTTCGTGGTTCTTTTTGTAATTTACATGCATTAAAAACACATGCGGCAATCATTGATCTTCTATTAATACATCTCATAATCATATTTTTGCCTTTACGTTTGCCTTTTTTATGTTTGCATTCACTAACTTTTTTATATAAGATTTTAGATGTGTCAATAATACTTTGTGTAATATTATATTTTTTGCATTTTGTTTGAATTCTTTCTAAAACATCCATTAAACTTTTTTCTTTATATAAAATTTGTCCTTGTCTTTGTATAGCACTTAATCTATTAAATCCTTTTGAACTTAATTTTGTACCTAATGCAGATTTAGGGAAAAAATAATTAGAAGGACAACCATATCTAGATGTACCACTAGAATCACAATTAAAATCAGGATTTTTATCTAAAAATTCTTCATTAATAACTGCACAATCTTGACATACTAAATATCCTTTTGAATTATCTATTACTAATTTATTGCTTTTGCACGATATACATATATTTTCTATTTCTTGGGTTTCGTGTTTTTTATTTAAATCTAACCCATATAATAAATTATCTATCTCTAATTCTGATAAATCTAAATATTTTTCATCTAAACTCATTTAAAGTAAAGACTAGTTTTCTGTTTAAATAAATTTCAAATTTTTATGATTTAAAGCTTGTTTTTTATATAAAAGTGATATTTTTACATATAAAATAACATTAGCTATAATAGTTACTCCTAATCGCTTTATGAATTGGATTATAAAAAAATCACCAAATAATTGGTTTTTTATCAATATTTATTAAAAAATTATTTATATTTAAAAATATTTTAGAATTAAAAAATCCTTTACTAGCACTTAATGGTGATGGATGAATACATGAAAATATTTTATGTTTAGTATTATTAATTAGTACAGCTTTAGTTATAGCAAAACTACCCATAAGTAGAAAAATAGTTTTATCATTTTCATCTGAAATATATTTTATTACTTTATCAGTAAATCCACTCCATAATTTAGCATGACTATTTGATCTTCCTTCTAATACTGTTAATGCGGAATTCAATAAAAATATTTTTTCTTCTACAACCCATCTTGTTAAATCCCCATTATTTGGAATTTCATAATTTGGATAACAATTTTTAATTTCTTTATAAATATTTTTTAATGAAGGTGGAATTTTGTGTGTAATTGGTACACTAAATGATAAACCACACGCTTGAGGTATTTTTTTTCCATTAATAATTTCACAATTTATATATGGATCTTGACCTATTAAAACTAATCTAATATCTTTTGGTGATGTATAGAAAAATGCTTTAAATATATTTTTTTTATTTGGAAATACAATATTATTCTCATAATCAACTTGTTTTATAATATTTTCAATTTCTATTTTATTTTCTTCAAAGAAAGGTAACCAATCTGGATGAATATTGTCAAACATAATAATATATTTATTCATCTAATTATTATTATTATCAATTTTTATTGTAAAATAATATGAGAACAAAACTAATAACAATATTCTTATAAAAGTTATCTAATTAATTTTTATATTTATTTTATAAAATAAATATAATGGAAATTACAAAAAAATATTTAATAAATGGTCCAAATAATGTAATAAGGTTAACAAATGGTGAAAAAATTATTTATATATTTGGTGATATACATCATACCTTAATAAATCAAACACAATGTAATTACGATCAAAATATTAGTTCTATTAATTTTGATCAATTTTTAATTAAATTTATGAAAGAAAATATAAATGATGATTATGATTTATTTATAGAACAAAGTTATGATCAATTAAATATAAATAATTATAATAATATTTATTTAGAAAATGTAAGAAAAATATTTAGTAAAAATATAAATTTTGATGAAAAAAATAAAATAATAAAATCAGAAAAATATCCAAATTATAGATTTCATTATTTTGATTTTAGAAATGAGATTTCAGAATTTAATAAAATTATAGATTTAATATCAAAAATTCCACAATTTAGTGAATTAATAGAAAATATAGATAATATAATTAATATTTGTAATAATATTAAAATATTAATTAATAATTATGTTAAAATAATTAATAAAAATAGTTATCATAAAAAAATAAAAAACCTTTTTACAAAATATAATAATGAAAAAATTAAAAAAAAGATAAATGAATTATTAGAAACTTACTTTAATGGTTTATTTTATAATAACATAATTAATAATATTTATGAATTACTTGATTATATTTATACAAATTATGATACACTAAAAAATAAATATATAAGTTTTGATTTTAAATTAGAAATAAATATTGAAATAGAAAAAAAACTTGCAATTATAGTACAAGATTTTTATCTTTTTTTTAAGTTAACTGATATTTATTTAATTAGAAGAATATTAGATAAATCATATACAAAAAAAAATATTATATATACTGGTCTTAATCATTTGTCATTTATAACTTATTTATTAGTTAATCATTTTGATTTTAAAATAACAAATATATATTTTTTTTCTGATAAAAATATAAATATTAATTCTCTTAATAATTTTTATAAAAATAATAAACATTATAAAAAAGATATGGTGAATTTAGTGTATAATTCTAATGATAATGATGAAACAATACAATGTATAAATTTAATTGATTTTCCATTAAATTTAGGATAAGATAAATAATTTCTCTGAGAATTTAAAATGAATATAAATGGAATAAATAATTTTATAAAATTAAAAAATAAAAATTATTGTCTAAATATTTTAACATTCACACCAAATATTGATTATTATTCAATATGTGATAATAATAATGAAAATATAGATATTCAAACATATTTATTTAATAAATTACATAATACTAATGATATATATAATTTTTTTTTACCTAATTTTGATAACTTAAATGAAAATAAAAAATATAATTATTATAATGAAATAATAAAATTACAAAATAAAAATGAATTATTAAAAAATATTAATTTTATTAATTATAATTATATTTTAAAAGAATATACTGAATTTATAACATTTATAAATAATTATAATAATTTTTTATATTTTAATAGAAAAACTATTTTAGATTTTATTAATGATTTAAAATTAATAATAAATAAATTAAATATTATGTTTACTAATAATAAAAAAATTCCAAAAAAAATATCTACACAAACTAGAATTATTCTTGAATATATTTATATTAATTATTTTAAAAATAAAATTAGTAGTATTATTTATGATTCTAGTGAATTAATTAAATTTTGTGAATTACACCATAATAAATTTAAACAATATTTAAATTTTACCAATGAATATTATGATACAGTTAAACATGTTTACAAGATAAACCATAAAATATGTACAAATTTAACTTTTTTATTAAATTTTATTAATGTGTTTGATATTATTTTACAAATTTTTATTGAAAAAAATACAAATAATATTTTATATATATCAAATAATATTTCTAATTTAATTATTTATTTATTAATTACTAATTTTAATTTTGAAATTATTATAATTAGTTATTCTGATAAATTAATTGATAATGAAAATATTATTACAACTAATAAAATTATAAAAAATATTGATATTTATAATGAATCAACTATTGATTTTTTAGCAAACTATTTAACTAATTATGAATATTGTATTACACTTGATAATAATGACCTTTTTTGTTAAATATATCTAATACCTTTTTTGTTAAATATATCTAATACCTTTTTTGTTAAATATATCTAATACCTTTTTTGTTAAATATATCTAATACCTTTTTTGTTAAATATATCTAATACCTTTTTTGTTAAATAT
>JACCDI010971856.1_pt1 | contig 11040 bp, 11 predicted proteins | sample 7442791 | NCBI WGS metagenome assembly JACCDI01 (sample SAMN15323434, study PRJNA562643) | freshwater metagenome | isolation source: river surface water | place: USA:Blue River Watershed | collected 2017-08-15
CTGGGATGCTGAGCTGCTGAGGAGATGAGTAGTTGCTGTTCTGGGCTGCTGTGCTGCCAAGGCATCACTCAGCTGTGGAGACACTGAACTGGGCTGCTGAGATGGCCTGCAGACCCAAATAGCAACTAAGCAGCCAAGCTGTGGAACCAAGGGGAGCTGCACCCTTGAAATGCCAAGTCAAGAGGCCACTGGGAGTTAAGCTTCAGAGAGCCAAGTGCTCTATTATTGTTGGTTGTCATTTTTTTGTGTTGTGGCATTGTTGGGATGATTATGTTGTTTTGGTGGCTGTTGTATGTGTTATTGTCAATCATCATTCAAAAAAATATTCTTGTATTTTTGATAATTGATGCCAATGTTGAAATATTTTTTATCATTCACAAGTTGAGAGGTGTTGGGGCTTATCAAGGTAATGAAAATTTTACCCAAAAATGGTTATTGTGTCTGGCAATATGGTTTTACCATGATTTTTGGCATATATTACAGTAAAACTTAGTCATTCACAATATTTCTGCAGTATCTAACAACATAGCCTCAGAGTGTACAAGTTTTTAATTTCTTTGAAGCCTTAAATGTCAGCCATCTTTCAATCATCAAAAGGAAGAATAATCCCATCCTGTTAATATTTCAAGATTTAAGAATCATTAAGACACATGTGGAGAGGTAAAATTCTGTGTCACAAGGCTGTTGGGTCTTGGAAACATTGTTGAAACAGAAGCATTGGAAAAGAAATTTTCAGGGATAAGGCTGCAAAGTAATTCACCATGGAAATTGGTATATTTTAATGGGTATTTTGATGTCAGACATTGTTAAAAAATCAACACTGTTTCACATTGCAATATATAGGAAACTTATTAGATGTAAAATTTTTAAAGGCATGTAATTCTACAAAGTTTCATACTAATAACTTTTTATTGGTGTGTGTGACTATGTCTGACATTTGGCTGACCATGGGATTCCAAGCAATTTAGTGACAGAACATGCCATTTCTCAGTGATCCAATTCAACTAATGCAAACCTTGTTGCACCATAATAGATTGTAATATAAGCACAACAACATCATCATGGTGACTTTGGTCTGAATCAACCTCTGGAAGACAATGGAATGGCAATGTTTTTAGTGATTCAATTTATTGTTATGTGGAATCACACAACTATGGAACTATCACCAATATTATCTGTTAAAGTGAACTATCACCAATATTATCAGTGATAGTTAACTGATACAGTTGATATTGGTCAAAATTAACTGTTACATCTACTGTGTTTTTGTGTACACTGTTACATTAAATGATGACAATGATTAACTGTCACCATCATTATCTGTGATGGTGATCTAACACAGTTATTTTTGGTGATAGTTAACTATCACAGGTACTATCTGTGAGAGTTAACTATCACAAATTTTTATAGTCAGCGAAGGTATGATTGAAATCGTAAGTATTGCCAAAATAATGTGTTGATCCACTATCTTCCAGGGCTGAGTTATATAGTGGCTACGCTAGGAGGGTTGGCCATTAGGCTGAAAAGTAATAAAAAGGCTGCAATGTAATTAAAAATTTGTGCAAAAATAATGTGAATATGGTACATCATTTTGCGTTGTAAACATATTGACGTTAAAGTCAAGTCCCAGACTCGGTCTGCTCAACAACTTGATTTTAATCGTGCAATAAAAATCTTCGATGCTTCTCATTCTGGAGTTGTGGGACATTTGGACAAAGTGTTCGTTTGTTGTTTTCAAGATATTGACCGAAATCTATCAGAAGTCTTTTATGTGACTACATCTCAATAAGTGTTAGTAGCATGGGAATGAAAAGCGATATAGCCATTCTACCTCTATTTTATATGTAATGTAATCTTGCTGTAGTTAGTATCGTACTAACTACATGAAGCATGCCATAGTTTCTTTGATTCTCTGTTTTGTGTCGGAGATAAAATTATGTGGCCAGAGAATTGCTATACACAAGGGTCAACATCAAACCTGAACATCATGGACTACCGGATGTTACGATCACTGAAATGTCGTACTGCAAAAAGGTAGTAACACTTACTCTAGTAGAATTTTAAATGCTCATTCTGTAGTTGAGACATTTTGACAAAGTTAGATTTTTTTCGTCAGCTGCCACAGAGAAATTGACTACCTATTTGGTTTTTGCGTGACTCTAACCTCTCTCTGAGTACATATTATTGTCTAGGTATGAAAGTCTATGAAGAATAAAATGATCATTTATTTTGAAGTATAGTACTATTTTTCTCCTAGTGTGTAGTTTTAGTTGAAGTCACTGTGAATGACTATGTCATCAATGATTTAGTTCTTTTTTTCTTTCACTCCTTCTTCACTTTAGTGTTGCCTTCTTCCCTGTCGTGGTCGTTGGGATTGTTTATATTGCAAAAATTCCGATCACAGGCGCCACATTGTCGCGGCTGCCATTCTAACTTTGGCGTTCCTTCCACATCTACAGAAAAAAATTTCATATCAAGAACTAGCTCACACTGCATCCCAAGGTCCAGATTCATATCCTGATCTCTGGCCGATGGCCGTTTGTGAAATAGCACTTGACAAAATGACAAGATGTTATAGTCAACCAAAAGATCCCATCCTCAAATTCTCAAGGCATGAGAGACAAGAACAACGTCAAAAAAAGTACAATCATGTAAAATATTCTAAAACCAGCTGCATGGCACTCGTCTGTGTCGCTACTGATTCCGAGATGGTGACAAAGTGGTTTTCTCACAATGACCAAAGTCGATTCAAGCTTGAACGCATTCAACATATATTGATGTTGAGATCTTGGCTGTTGTCGCGCAAAAGCATTCCTAATGGCGAGATTTCCCAACTCATTGGTGTTGAAGGGTTTCTTTCTAGAAATTCAATAAAAAGTGCCTGTTGTCATAGGGAGAACCACACCCGAGCAATATTAGCAGAGTACAGGCGTCAACAACTGTATGGCGTTAAAGATGATGAAGAGTTGAGCAAACTCTCTCAGACAACAAGCAAGCGTTCGGTAGAAATTGCGCAGAATACCGCTAGAATTTATTGGAACACAAGAAATATTTGAAGAAAATGAATTTCACCCAAGCCCCAAAGGCCCAAAGTGCAGGAGCTACCAATAATCTGCACTCAGTTGATTGATGTCATTTTGAACCATCGGTTCAGCCTCTCAGGTTATTTTCTATTGATACATACTACAATATTTTTTGGAAATAAAAAACGGACCTTGAAATAGTGACCTTTTGAATATCATTCAATTAGACATCATGCATTTTAGTGCATTTTTTTAAGTAACATACCGGAAGGTTCGTCTTATCTTAGCCATGTTTACAAAGTATTACAAAGTATTCAACACATAGCCCCCAAAAAGTAATATGGTGTTGAGAATAAATGATTTTCGGGAGAATGATTTGATTGGTTCTGACGAATCGCGTTGTTCCGACTTTTCATCAAAAGTAGAAATATCATTAGTAAAAGGGTTGAATTGCGTCGTTGCTGTTGTTGTCTTCACTGCCGCAGTTGAGGAGTCTTTCAATAAAGCAGATTCGGATGATTGGTTGTCGTGTTCGGCATTTGATTCTTCGTTCGAAGCAGTAATAAGTTGTGCGTTCAATGAAACTTCATCATTATTTGAATCTATTTTGGAGATTTGAGGATGTGTCGGAACCGGACCAGCTGTCGGAGAAGAAATGGCATCATCTATCAGGTAGTAAACTAACGAAGGTCATTCCAAAAGAGACCGTTTTCTCATAAGCAAAGAATAGAGAGTAAAAGTAATTGTACAGCACCAAATCATGGATATATTGTAAAAACTAACCTTCACAGTTCAAAGAAAAGCCATCAATCCCATTACCAAATAGTCCTGAAATAGCACGGCTACTGATTAGCTCGACACCGAATTTGTCTTGAATGGAATAAATTCCTTCGCCAAAGAGAATTATATCTTCTGACGCTGAAAGATAAAATCCTCTTACGCTTCCGACTTCAACAACAATGAATGGATCGAATGTCACGTCAATGAAGTCGGGGTCGTCATTGTTTGATGCCGACAATGACTCAATCAAAATCCAGTTGTCCCTCGATTGATAGTGTTCTTTGTAGGAACCTTCCTCTGTCACGAATATGTCGATTGTTGCATTGGAATTGACTGGAATAGAGTACATAAACCTGATCGAAGTAACTAGTATTCGTTTCTCCGCCTTGCCAACCAGACTCACGTCGAACATGAAACCATTTAGTGCAAAGCAGTCCTTACTACAGAAGTTGTCAGCATGTATGACAAATGGCCCGCAATCTTCACAGCTGATCATCTCTCCAAGCTCACAAATACCGTTACCACAGCAATTGCTCAAGACATCTGATACGATGCATTGGTATGATTCACAAGTGTCCACTGTACATTTATTAATGTCAATGCAATCACCATCATCATTACAACCCTGAACAGAATTCAATCTGTAAGGTGGTTCGATGCATTTTCCTTTGGATGCAAGAAGATTCCACACTGTATTTGACACCCGTTTCGGTTCTGTACTCACTTCGGAGGCGACAATATTGGGATGATTAATCCAGTTTGATATATCGCCCCTTGGTTCCACTCCGTTCCATACGCCACCGAGAGTTGTCGCGACGTTGGGTAATCCACCAGCACAAAAGTTGCAATACGACTAAATGTTCATTTTCAAAGCAAATATATTTTAAAGTAAGTTCATTTGAAAACAGGAACCAAATTCTTGTTGGAATAAAAATGATTTGAAATCTTCATACCATGAGAGTTGCGGAATTTTTGAGCGGCAAGCCTTCTATCACAAGATCGTCCCCTGGTTGTTCTGCGCATACTCCACAATGATCCACTGGTGGGTCATATGCATCAAATGTGTGCCCTAAATAAATAATACACGATCGATTTCACAAAACAAAATGAAACGAAGACAACATGAGCAAAGTATGAGCGGAGTATCGCAAAACTTTGCAACCACAACTCCATGCGACGTACCGGACCCTAAGCTGTGCCCCTAAATTTCAGATTGTTCAACGAATGCATGATCCAATTGGTATAAAAAAACAACGAAAGTTTGTTCAAATAGATAGTACATACGCACCAATTCATGAGATAAGATGAAGAAATCATAAAGCACATTGTCATCAATATTTCTTAAAGTCCCAGACAAATCGGACGTGACACCAAAACCCCATTTGGAATCGCAAATGGTATCAATGAATGCTATGCCACCACCGATGTATCTCCCGAGCATGGCATGATAGAGGGTGATTCTCTCACTGTAGCCGTTGTTGCTGTTGCTCGTTTTGATTCCTTGCAGTCGCCTTGCACGAAGAGCTTCTCTGGTGGTTTCGATATTGTCGTAAAAATCTGTTTCCTCGATTCGAATGATATTTACTAGTGCGGAGATGTCGCGAATGATCATGAGGGACACAACAAAGCAAATCCAATTTGTATAACACACATCAATAAATTTTTCAACTTACAATGGGCATCCACTTCATGTTCAAAGATGACGTTGGCGGCACTGACCAAGAAGTTAATGTATTCTATCACCTCCTCCATATCACCCCCCTGCTTCTCGATGAAATATTTGTCAATTTCAATAATAATGTCAACATGAAAAGAGTAAGATTTGGGTTCTATCCACACTGCAGTGCACATACAAAATTTGTGAGTGAAAAGAAACGTGTGTGAGTGAAAAGAAACGTGTTGGTCATCCTTTCTTTTTCCACTTTCTACTAATTTCTCGAAGATGAATGCTGAAACACACAGCACAAGACACTCACATGGAGAATTCAAATCTACCGAACGCTTGGACGAATGCTGTTCCGAATTGTTCTCTTCCCAAATGGTTTTGCTATGTACATCAATAAATTCTTGCACGTCATGTTCCTCCAGTCCATCACGATTTGAAAAAAGAAATGCATCATGATTTTCGCGACTATTATCATCTTCATTTTCATGAGGATGAAGTGCCTCGCATTTCCAATTCTTATGCAGCTCTTTCGACAATGATCTTCTGGCCCTTAGGAAATTTTTCCTCGATCCATCATCATACGTGCCGTCGTTGGTAATTTGGAGAATCATCCCCAGAGCACTGCTAGCATGATCTCGGTGTAATCCCCTTACTTGTCCAGTAGATTGATTGATCGAAAGAATAGTTAACCCCGACCCCCTTCCCTCCTCTCCATCGTGATTGTTACTTGATACGAGTATTGATAAATTTTCCACCAGGTGCCTGTAGATATTTTTCTCATTGATATTGCTGTGATTATTGTCGTGTCTCGCCCAATGATGGCTGAATTTGTAAGTGGTCTCGCTGGTTATGGCCATGGATTCTACTTCTTGTACTAGCAGCTTTGAGATATTGCTTTTGTCATTGCCTCCAATTGCTTCGTGTGTTTCGCCGTCTTGATTGAAGCTTGCGTTTTCTCCTTCCAGCAGTGCCTCAATTTCAAATTGTCGTAATGTTTTGTTTCTTCTCCATCTCATTCGTTTCCGATCATCCTCGTTATTTTCGGCGTTTGCAGTAGTTCCGCTCATCGTGTAGGCTCTTCTGCTCGGATAATTTCGTGGTATCGAGCTTTCATTGTTTTCATTTTCCGATTTCAAAACGTCGGCGATGGAAGTCCCTAGGGGAACTTTAATCGGGTTTCGACGTTGACGTCGAAGATGACGATGATTGCGGTACCTCTTCCACTGGGAAAGGTCGACTGGCTTCAGTCGTTCAAGAATTGACGGGTCTGAAGGTAGATGGCCTTTCATTTTCGGCCTTGGAAATATTGGCGTGTTTTCGACAATGGCTATACCCGACAGAGATTGGGCGGCGAACATGAGCAGTAGGACGAATAGACGGATCATAGTTGTTTTGTTTTGTGGGCTGCGAGCGGAGTCATTATTTGGTGTTACCGATGAAATAATGGAAGGACTAAAGAACTCCCGGGTACCATGTGATTGAGTCGGTAGATTTTAGAGAAGTCAAAACGGAGGAGGCGAGAAATGATTCAATATTGTGCATCGATTACGCGGCCATCGGATGGCCCATCTTCGGATCGAGCATGTGAATGAGAAAACAGATCTCATTCACTGTAGACGGTAGCTAGTGTAATGTAGTATGATACTACCGAGGGCACTACGGTATTAGTGAAATGAGCGAAAGTTTGATGAGCTATTTCAGCAAAAGAGCGCCTTTTTTCTCAACACCGCTTCTGACGCGAACCAACTACTTCTGCTTCTTGATCCAGCCCTCTTTAATGGGTTTTCACTTTTTTTTTACATTCTCATTTGGGTGAGTTGCATCAGATGTAACGAGAGGAGATTATGGTGTGTTAATAGCAATCATGTGGTATTAAGCAATACACCACTATTGTACAATTGTATTATTAAAATATATATATTCTGTCAAAATTATTACTCTGTGACATCCTTGATCAACCTTTCCGCTAACTGAGCTACCTCCCTCAATTTGCGTACGCTAGCTCCTTTAGTGGAACTCTGCTTTACATGGTGTGTGTTGTGAACTTATGAGAGATCAAGTCAGGAATCATAGTGAGTCGTATTGGTCTGAAGACCATTCGTGCCACTTAGTATTCGGAAACTTTTGACCTGGTAAATCAACATTTGATTTTGAAACGGATGGCCCTCATCCATTCATTTTTGAAGAATTGTTCACATCACAACATCAGACGATATAGTGATGATAGTATAGTACGTTTCGTACAATATTCTGATGAAGTGAATTTATTTTTTATGAACCACCAGCATGATAAATTACAGCCACTTAGCTCTACCATCATAGAACCCATTTGGCAGAAAATAAATTGTAACATCTATCATCAATGATGTTGCCGAGAGGAAAGATGAAGTCAATCGCTAAATCAATCGCCGTCGTAACCGCATTCCAATCGATCAACGCCTTCGCGCCCTCGTCATCGTCCCTGCCTAGCTCTTCATCGTCTTCTTCGAGAATAATAACATCAAAGCAGTGTTTGTCGCCACCCAGGCTGTTTGTTTTCAAAGAACGTTCTAATAGCGGCGTTGGCAGCAAATATAGCAACAGACGCGGTGGGAGGGGAGGAGGGGGGCAAGGGAACAAGCAAAAATATCCGCCGAAAACAGCGCAGAATAAATTTGATAGGTTAAGAGACTTTGAAAATGATGATGATGCAGGGATCGATTATTTTGACGATTATGATGGCTACGAACAAGAAGAGGAAGATTTTGACGCTCACAATAATTTTGTAGAGTTTGAGGACGACGATGAAGATGACGGCTATTATTACAATGAAGATGATTTTGACCGCCATGACTCCAGACATGATGATTCATTCGACAGAAATTCTAGGAATAATAACAATAGAAGAGTGCAGGAGAGTCAATCCAACAACGTCATCAATGAGAAGGATACCGCGGTCTCTTCGACTTTTTACAGTAAAAAAACATTGAGTGATCCTTCCTTTTCGGAAAACGTCCAATTCTTTCAACAGCTTTGTCGTGCTACCCAAATTACGAGACCGTCGAGAATTCAATCTCTCGCTTGGCCGGTTCTTTTGCGGGGAGAAAATGCAATTGTTGCTGATCAGACTGGTTCTGGTGAGTGAAATGCGACCTGTCTTTGTTCTTTTGTTGCTTCATGTCTCCTACAAATTTATTGCTCATGTTTTTTCGCCTTCCTTCTCTCGTCTCATAATATGAACATGTCCGTTCAAGGAAAAACTTTGGCGTACTTACTTCCGCTCCTCCAAAAAATACACCAACTCGATATGGCCGAAGAACGACATCATCTGCTCACGAACACCCAACGCAAAAAAGCCAAAGTGGGAAGTCCCCGAATCGTCATTCTCACCCCCACCGCGGAATTGGCGGATCAAATCCATTCCGTTTGCACCAATCTCAGCAAAAACATCGCAAGTTCTGGTGGCGACTCTAACAAATGGAACTTTTACCCCTTCGTTACAACCGCCACGGGATCGCATTCTACTAATATCCGTGATCAGATCAGACGCATACAATCTACACCAATTGATGTTCTCATATCTACTCCCGGTCGATTGGCTACCATATTACGCACGAAGAATGCGGGACTAGATCTGAGTCAGGTCCAAAGTCTGGTATTGGACGAAGTCGATTTCTTATTGGTGGATGAAACATTTGGACCACAACTTCGAACTGTGGGCGTGGCGGTCAACCAAGATGTAAACCCAGTCATCGATGCAAACGATTCAGAACCAAAATCAAAAACAAACCAAGCACAATTCGTATTCGTAACCGCCACCCTTCCCGACGACGTCCTCGCATCCATCAAAACCGAGTTTCCCGGCATAACCCTGCTCCGCGGCCCGGGCCTCCACCGCATCACCCCATCTGTTCATCAAACCCTCGTCGATGTTTCCGTCCCGGCCACATCCAATCGCGATCCTCGTGCGTGTTTCGACATCAAAGTGAGAGAAATGTTCAAGGCCTTGAGATCGAGGCGATGTGCCAAGACTTTGATATTTTGTAATACGGTCGAAACTTGTCGCAGTGTCGAGAACGTATTGAGGAGGGATGATCGGAAGAGGAAGAGAAATCGAGTGTGGGCGTATCATAATGCCTTGACGCCGGAGGTTCGTTTGAAAAATTTGCATTCATTTAGCCAGAACGGCGGTGGAGAAGTTGGAAAGCCTAATTTCGATGATGGTACAGAGAGAATATTGGTTTGTACGGATCGAGCAGCCAGGGGGATTGATTTTGAATCATCTCCGATCGATCACGTTTTGCTGTTTGATTTTCCCAAGGATCCGGCTGAGTATGTGAGACGAGTTGGACGTACTGCTCGGGCAGGGAGGGCGGGTGCCAGTACAGTGTTGGCTTATGGATGGCAATTGCCAATTGCCAGGCAGATTATGGGGATTGGGGGAGATGCGACGAAGGGGAAAAAGAGCAATAAAGGAAAATTGGAAAGTTTTACTATGATGAAGAGCAATGCAGGATGGGGACAGGAGGAAATAGAAGATGAGTTTTATATGAAGGGTGGAGCCAAGAGGAGGATGGATATTGCTGAAGGGAAAGTGAAGAAAGGGAAAATTGGAAATACTGGGAAAAGAAATAAGTAATGTGTCGGAAAACAACAAAACAGGGACTTAAAACACCCCGAAATTGTTTGAATTTTAAATATTAACTAAATTGAAACTAAACTAAATTATAATTTGAATGAACGAACAATCTAATTTACAATTAACTAGTTAATCTAACCTGAGAACTCTGGGAGTGTCTAACAGTAATGCTGTTTGGAGATCATATTGTACCTTTAATTTAAAGCATTTTTTTGTTTTGATGAATTCATCAGAATACAGAGGCTTGATTGAACTGTTTGTGTTGAGTAATATTCCTTTCACATCATAATGATAAAATTGCTGTGATTGGATTGTCCTCTATGTATCTTTGTTTCTTTTTTTGCATTGTTGTGTAGCACACCCATATGCTACTTGAAATGTGTTGGTGCCACAACATTGAGAGGGGATTGCAAAGAGTGCAATGCTCCATGGGTATGATTTATCACATATATCACTAGCTATCATCAAGAGGGTGGCATTGTTGATGCAAACAGTGTTTTAGAATAAGTATCCATGAACTAATCCACTGGCCACTCAAATGCTTCAATGTTTGGGATGGATGATTAAAAATAAAACAAAATGCAAGGTACCATGTTACCAAAAATGCAATTATCATAGAGAAAATGAAGATTCATTTTGACAGCACAATAATTTTACTTCCCTTGATTGGAATTATCCAAAAATATTCTTGCAACAAAGAAAATGATCAACTTTGTTTGTGAAACCATATCCTTTCACCAGAACTGTGTTCAAATATGCAGTGTCTTAACATGCTATTGAACAATCATTTCTGAAAAATTGCATGATTTATTATAGCAATCATGATGAGATGGTAACATTAAATTGCTAACATTTCTTCTTAAGAAATGAAAGATTCTCAGATATCAACTGATTTGCTATCATAATTTTAAGGATAGATTAAATGCATCATCCCATTAATCAGCTATCTCAAG
>JACCDI010290430.1_pt1 | contig 11037 bp, 9 predicted proteins | sample 7442791 | NCBI WGS metagenome assembly JACCDI01 (sample SAMN15323434, study PRJNA562643) | freshwater metagenome | isolation source: river surface water | place: USA:Blue River Watershed | collected 2017-08-15
CCGGATGTGTTGTATTACTTGTGGATTCAGCTTGATCAAAACATCTACGCGAAAGACAACAACACCGCGAAGATTGAGCAAATGAAGATTAGCGATCAAATGCAAACCAACGACCTCATTGATTTGTATCCTTGGTTCGACGGAGGTTTCAAGTTAGATAAAGTCGCAGATGCTTCTGGAAAAGACTTGCCATACATTGTGAATCAAACCATGATGCGCATTGATTTGCCGAAGCCTATTCAACCTGGACAAACATATTCTTTCCAAATCAACTGGAACTACAACATCAACGACCGCATGCGCCTGGGCGGAAGAAGCGGTTACGAATATTTCGATACCGACAAGAATTACTTGTATACCATTGCGCAATACTATCCGCGTTTGGTTGCATACATGGATTACAGCGGCTGGCAGCACAAACAGTTTTTGGGATCGGGTGAGTTTACTCTTGATTTCGGAAATTACGAAGTAGCTATCACCGTTCCTTCAGATCACATTGTAGCGGCCTCTGGGGTATTGCAAAATCCGAAAGACGTTCTTACTTCTGATCAACTTTCACGTTACAACAAAGCGAAAACAAGCACAGAGCCTGTCATCATTTGCACACAAGACGAGGCTATCGCTCGTGAGAAAGGACATGAGAAAGCCATGAAGACATGGGTGTTCAAAGCTGAAAACGTTCGCGACTTCGCGTTTGCTACTTCAAGAAAATTCATCTGGGACGCTCAGTCTGTTGACATCAACGGCAAGAAACCAATGGCCATGAGCTTCTATCCGAAAGAAGGAAATCCGCTTTGGGAGCAATACAGCACGCGTGTTGTTGCGCACACTTTGAAGTCATACAGCGCGCACACCATCGACTATCCTTATCCGGTTGCCATTAGCGTTCACGCGAAATGGATTGGAATGGAATACCCAATGATTTGTTTCAACGGAGGAAGACCTGAAGCCGATGGAACTTACAGCGAAGGAACAAAAACAGGTATGTTGTCGGTTATTATTCATGAAGTGGGACACAACTTTTTCCCGATGATTATCAATAGCGACGAGCGTCAGTGGACTTGGATGGACGAAGGGTTAAACACCTTCTGCGAATACTTGGCTGAAAAAGAATGGGACCGTGAATTCCCTATTCGTCGCGGTCCTGCAAGAAACATTGTCGATTATATGAAAGGAGACAAAACGAAGATGTCTCCGATTATGACAAACTCTGAAAGCATTTATCAATTTGGTAACAACGCTTACGGAAAGCCTGCAACCGGATTGAACATTTTGCGCGAGACCATCATGGGACGTGAATTGTTCGACTATGCGTTCAAAGAATATTGCAGAAGATGGGCGTTCAGACACCCTACTCCAGAAGATTTCTTCCGCAGCATGGAAGATGCAAGTGCCGTTGACCTGGATTGGTTCTGGAGAGGTTGGTTCTATACTACCGAGCACTGTGACATGAACTTAAAGAGTGTTCGTGAATTCACCATTAATGGACACGATCCAAAGGTTGAAAAAGCTTTGTTGAAAGCCAAAGCAGATGCGCAACCTGCTGATATCTCGTTAACTCGCGACAAGCAAGAAGGCATTGTTCCTATCGTAGATCAGAATCCTGTTACTCGCGACAAATACAACGATGACAATCCGTATGCAGTTACCGCGGAAGACGAAAAGAAATACGAAGAGTACAAGAAGATGCTCACTCCTGAGGAGCAAAAGTTATTGAATGAGACCAACTACTTCTACGAAGTGAGTGTTGAAAATGCAGGTGGATTAATCATGCCGTTGATCTTCGAATTCACGTTTGAAGATGGAACGAAGCAGATTGAGCGCATACCTGCTGAAATCTGGAAGATGTCTGAACCTGTTGCGAACAAAGTCTTCCGCTTCGGAAAGAAGGTGACCAACATTGCGTTAGATCCTCTTTTAGAAACGGCAGACGTAGAGTTGAACAACAACTTCTGGCCAACGAGAAATGTGCCTTCGCAGTTTGAACTTTTTAAGCAAAAGAGATAAGAAAAGGGAAGAAAAGGGAAGAAAGGGGAAGAAAGGGGAAGAAAGGGGAAGATAAAATCGAGAGCGAAATATCTTTCGCCCTCAAATGAGATTGAGCCTGTTTAAAAGAGATTCTTTGAAGTTGCGACCGATGCTAATTTCTGCGGAAGGCATTTTGATCATCTGACGCGCCATATCAATGTCTTCAATGCAATTGAGATTAATCACAGAGCTTCTGTTTACTTGAACGAAATCTTTTTGAGGAAGTTTGGCTTGAAGCTCTTTCAATGAGATCTTGCAATTCACCAAACGCTGAGCAACAGAGATGCTGCTGTACTTTCCATCAACTTCAATGTATTCAATATCGGCAATGGCAATTTTCTTCAACTTATTCCCTACTCTAGTGTAAAGACATCCTTCTACAGGCATACTCTGTGTAACAAATCCGATGGTATCCTGAGAATGCTCTGCAGCAAGGTCAATACTACGCTCCAATTCAACACGAACAATGGGTTTCGAAATGAAAGCTAACGGAGCGAGTTTTTTCGCTTTGTTAAACGTATCTGAATTTGAATTTCCGGTTAAAAATAACAATTGACATTTTCTAATTTGAAGAAGCTTTTTGGCCAATTCAATTCCGTCTGTATTTCCTTTGATTTCAATATCAGTAATAACCACATGCGGATGATGAACAGAATAGGCTACCAAAGCATCCACTGCGTTATCAACAGAAGCCACAATCGTATGTCCTAATTCGGAAATAATAACATCGAGTAAAGCACGAACCAACTCATCGTCTTCAATAATTAACACACGAATTTTTGCGGTGTCAGAGAGAATAAGATTGTTCGATTCATTCATATTGTTCAAATTGTCCATTATTCTGCTAAATAACAACCAAACGAGGTAACAAACAAAACCATAATGTTAAGTGTTGAAAAGCTAAAATTTCAAAATGAGAATTCTGCTTTAATTTTGTCATGTATGAATATTTTCGCTCAAACAGAAACAGAAGAAGAAGTATTGATTGAAGTTGTTACCGACGAGCAATATCAGCTTGTGGTATACAACGACGACGTTAACACCTTCGACCACGTCATTCATGCACTCATGACTATCTGCAAGCATGAATGGATTCAAGCAGAGCAATGCGCGCTGTTAATTCACACAACGGGAAAAACGGTTGTGAAGTCTGGTCCATACAAAGAGATGGAACGCATGTGCACTGCCCTTCACGACAGAAGCATTACCGCAGAAATCGAAAAGAAATAAGCATGTTGAACACCCGTTTGGATCAAATTCTAAAAATGTTAGAGACGCATCCGAACGATCCGTTTCTTCATTATGCCTCGGCTTTGGAATACGAAAAACTCGAGCAGTATGAAAAAGCCATTGAAATATTAGAAATGCTCCTTGTTTCGCAGTCCGATTATTTGCCCACTTATTTCAAGACCGGCCAGTTGTACGAGCTCACCGGAAACAACGAACGTGCAATCGAACTTTATTTGGAAGGAAAAAAATTAGCACGCCTTCAGAAAGACTTTAAAACAGAAGGTGAACTTTCTGAAGCCCTTATGCTCCTTGACGTTTTCGACGAATGAGCAGCACCCCTTCCCTACCGAAAATTGGATTCTACTGCAGCTCTATCAGTTGGGGCGGATTGGAAATGAACTCGCTTCGCTATGCGAAGGCGTTTCAATCTGAAGGATTTCAAATTCAAGTTTATTTAGTTGAAGGAACAACGCTCCTTCATCATGCACATGAAATGGGACTTCCATCACTTGCTGTTCCTAGAAATAAAAAATACTTCGACTTCAAACATGCCCGTCGGTTGGCAAGACAATTTGAAAAAGATGAAATCGACGTGGTTCATTTCAGAGACAATCGCGATTTAGACTTTTTGGGTTGGGTGAAGTTTTTCTCTTCTCGAAAAATAAAATTGGTGTATCACCAAGCCATGCAACTGGGTGTTGCGAAAAAAGATTTCTTGCACACGCTTCGATTCAACCGCATAGACGCTTGGGTTTCTACGCTGAATTACATGCAGAAGCAAGTGCTCACGCACACTCGATTTCCTTCAGACAAACTTCACGTCATTCCGCTGGGAACCTCAATTGATGGGGCCTCCGCACTCTCGAAAGAAAAAGCCCGCGAAGCTTTAAATCTTCCTATCGATGCGTTTCTTGTAGGTGTCGTTGGAAGATTGGATGAAAAAAAAGGACAGCTTGAAGTGATTCAAGCGATTTCATCGGTGAAGAAATGCGACAAAAACTTTCGTGTTGTTTTCATCGGAGATAAAACCAAAAACGAAGCCGACGACTATGTTCAGAAAATGGAGGAGGCCATTGAGAAAGAGCAGCTTCACGATTTGATTTCCTTCCTTCCCCATCAATCGAAGATGCAGCAATTGTATCGCGCGTTTGATCTAGTGATTGTTCCAAGTTGGGAAGAAACGTTTGGTACGGTAACCATTGAAGCCATGGCCAGTGGGGTTCCTGTAATTGGAAGCAACACAGCAGGAACCGCAGAAATACTTCAAGATGAACGTTTCCTTTTCAAAGCAAACGACCCTTCAAGCTTGGGTTCGACTTGGCTGAAGATGATGAATAACGATGATTTGCGGGCTGAATGGGCGATTCAACTTCAACATACATTTCAAGATAAATATTCCATGAAGGCCAGCATGTCGGCATGGAAAGAACTAATTCAACAGATTCAATGATCAGTTACAAACCTTCCGATTGGATTCATTTTTTATTCAGCTTTCACAAGTCGGATACTTTCCGTCAATTAGGAATTCTCATGCTGGCATTGGGCCTGTATGCCTATGGTGTTCGGTATGTCGAAAGAGAATACTGGCACATCGATTCGAACAGTGAAATTTCGAAGTTGACTGTACTGCACACGATACTCGGAACTGTGATGAGCTTGCTTTTGGTCTTCCGAACCAATACGGCCTATGACCGCTGGTGGGAAGGAAGAAAAATGTGGGGAAGCCTTACGAACAGCAGTCGCAATTTGGCCTCGAAGATGAACGGTATTCTTCATTTTTCGGATCAAGAAAACCGCAATTTTTACCGCAAGAGCATACCACTTTTTGCCATGACGTTGTCGCAGCATTTGTTGTTGGAAAAGACCCGCACTGAATTGGATCAAGATTTCACAGAAGATTTCGAAATGCCCGATAACATCCAGCACAAGCCGAATTACATCGCATCCATTATTCAACAAAGAACATACAAGCTGCACAAAGAAGAGAAAATCACAGATGCTGAATTGCTTTCGATTAACGCTGAAACCTCCAATTTTCTTGAAGTAGCAGGTGCGTGTGAACGGATTAAAAACACACCCATCCCCTATTCATACAGCTCTTTTTTGCGCAAATTCATTTTATTCTACATCATTACATTACCGTGGGTTTTCAGCTCTTCGCTGGGAAATTACGTGATTCCGTTTTCCATCTTCATCTTTTATGTTTTGGGAAGTTTGGAACTCATTGCTGAAGAAATTGAAGATCCCTTTGGAGGCGATGAAAACGACGTGCCTATTGAAAAAATCTCGCAAAACATCAAGCGAAATGTTTCCGAGATTATCCGATAATTTTTTTTTGAAAATATACAAATTGCGTTGTATCCTTGCATCGCTGAAAGCATTTCGCTTTCCAATTCCCAACATTACATTTTGAATTTCATTTCCCCTACATGTACGATATTTTAACATTAAACGCCATGAAAGTGGCAGAACTAAAATCTGTTGCTGAAAATTTAGGCATTGCAAATGCTGAAAAATTAAAGAAGCAAGATTTGGTTTTAACCATCATGGACCGTCAGTCTGTTTCAGGATCCGCGCCAGCGGCTGCTTCTGCACCTGCAGAAAACACAAGCGCTCCTCTAACTTCTGAAAACACAGAGTCTTCAGATCGTCCGAAGAAGACGCGTGAAAGAAAGCCATACAAGGCTGCTGAAAAGGAAGAGATACCAGCTAAGGAAGAAGTGTCGAATGATATTCAACCCGAACAACAAGAAACTGCCGCAGCAGAAGAAGCTCCAGCAGCCGACAGCAAACCTGAAATTCCATTTTTGGTTTTAGCAAAGAAAGACGGACAACCGCGTCCGCAACACCCAAATCAGAAAAATCAAGACCGTCAAGATCGTGGGGATAGACCTGCTCGTCCGGAAAGACAAGACAGACCTGAAAGACAAGATCGTCCGGAAAGACAAGATCGTCCAGAAAGACCAAACAGACCCGAGCGTCAAGAAGGTCAAGCGGAACGTGACCAGAACATTGTTCGTCCAGACCGTCAGCGCAGAGGAATGCCAGACGAGCACGGATACAATTTCGATGGGTTGGTAATGGCGGAAGGAGTGTTGGAAGTGATGCCAGACGGATTTGGATTTATGCGTTCTTCGGATTTCAATTATTTGAATTCTCCGGATGACGTGTACGTTTCTCAACAGCAAATTAAAACCTACGGCTTGTTGCCGGGCGATACCATTCGTGGGGCAATTCGTCCACCGAGAGAAGGTGAAAAGTATTTCCCTTTGATTCGTATCGACAATATTAACGGACGCGACCCGGCTTGGGTACGTGACCGTATTCCATTTAAATTCTTAACGCCTCTTTTCCCGCAAGAGCGTTTCCATTTGGCAGACAACAACAACAATGTGAGTATGCGCATTATGGATTTGTTCGCGCCTATTGGAAAGGGACAACGTGGTATGATTGTATCTCAACCGAAGACGGGTAAGACTACTTTGTTGAAAGACGTTGCGAATGCAATTGCCATGAACCATCCGGAAACTTACTTGATTGTATTGCTTATTGATGAGCGTCCAGAAGAGGTTACCGATATGAAGCGCAGTGTGAAGGGTGAAGTGGTCGCTTCTACGTTCGATGAGCCCGCAGAGCGTCACGTAAAGATTGCCAACATTGTTTTGGAAAAAGCAAAGCGTTTGGTTGAATGTGGACACGACGTTTGTATTCTTTTAGATTCGATTACACGTTTAGCGCGTGCATACAATACGGTTGCGCCTTCAAGCGGAAAGGTATTGTCGGGTGGTGTTGAAGCGAATGCGTTAGAGAAGCCAAAGCGTTTCTTCGGAGCTGCGCGTAAAATTGAAAACGGCGGATCTCTTTCCATCATTGCGACTGCGCTGGTAGACACTGGAAGTAAAATGGACGAAGTAATCTTCGAAGAATTCAAGGGAACGGGTAACATGGAATTGCAATTGGATCGTAAGATCAGCAACCGCCGTATTTTCCCTGCCATTGATATTCTTTCTTCAGGAACACGTCGCGAAGATTTGTTGCAAGACAAAGACACGCTTCAACTCATGTGGATTTTAAGGAGACACTTGGCAGATATGAATCCGGTTGAAGCGATGGAGTTCGTAAAAGATCGCATTGAGCGCACGAAGACGAATGAAGAGTTTTTAGTAACCATGAATTCGTAATGAGCACCTGGCGCATTTGGGCCTATGCCCTTTCGTTAGCCGCATTGTGGTTGGGACTGCGATTTGCTTTAGGTCATGCCTATTCGTATAACTACTCAGAAGCTCAACCCAAAGGTGTTATCCTTAATCTTGTTTTTGTCTTGGCGCTAATCTTATTGGCACTTTATACAACGTACAACAAAGTACCTCAGGTTCGCAGTTACTTCGACGATTTCAAATTAAGTCTTCGAACGGGTATAGCTTATTCTGTAGCCATTGGATTCGCTATTGGCATTTACTATTCTTCAGCAGATGACATGAACATTAAACGCGCTGCTGACTACAAACTTTTGGAAGAGGCCTTAGATACTGCCGATGAAGTAGCGGTTATCACTTCGAGTAACGACCAATTAAAAGAGTTAACCAAAGAAGAGATACAACAAAGCTACATTGAACGCGTTAACACCATGACTTCGGTGAAAACTGTTGTCGCAGCAGGGATTTCAGGGATGATGCTGAGTTCGCTTATTTTCTCTTTGATTGTCCCCTGGATTTTTAGAACCGTTATGTTGAAAGAACTATCATGAAAAAATTAGTTGCGGTATTCTTCGTTTGTTTTTTAGCTTTCACAGCAATGGCTCAGCGTGATCGCGCTGCAATGAACCTAGCTAAATTCGATTATAGAAAATACCATTTCGGATTTGCGTTAAGTGGAAATCAGAGTTCGTTCTTCATTAACTACAAACCCGACTTTTCGTTTCAAGATTCTCTTTTAAGCATCACCAATGTCCCGCAAGCTGGATTCAACTTGCACATACTTGCCTCGTACAATCCGCTTCCCAATGTGAATGTTCGTTTTTTACCAGGATTATCCTTCCAAGACCGCTCATTGCAATACCAGTTTTTGAAGGCGAATAACAAAATAGATACACAAACCAAACCTATCTCTAGCGTCTGGCTTGAGTTTCCTGTATTATTCAAATTTCGCACAAACAGAACCGGCAACTTTGCTGCCTATGCCTTAGTTGGAGGAAAATATGCACGTGACATGCAATCGCAAAAAGACGTGAACAACAACCAAGCGAGTGAAATTGTTGTCAAATTGAAAAACAACGATTACTGCATTGAAGCAGGGGGTGGATTTGACTTCTTCCTTCCGTTTTTCAAATTCGCTGTTGAATTCAAAACAAGTATTGGCCTTCCCAATTTATTGATTGAAGAAGATACTCGTTATGCCTTGCCTATTGACAAGTTGCGCTCTCGAGCATTTGTGGTTTCCATTACTTTCGAAGGGTAATTTTCCGTGAACGTTTTCTTCAAATACCTGCGCAAGAATTGGATTGTTTCTTCATTATTGCTGTATGAAATCTTTGCAGTAATCCTTAACGCATTGGACATTTGTGACATAGGTATACCTTGCCTATTCACGCTCATTTTTGGAGTGCACTGTTGGGGATGCGGAATGACTCACGCCGTTATTGCCTTAGTGAAATTTCAGTTTGTAGAGGCTTGGAATGAAAACCCACTTGTAGTGATTGTCCTTCCACTCCTCACCTTCGCGGTGATTCAAGATTTCTTAAAATTCAAAAGACAGATTAATCAATCCACTCAGCAATAAAAATATTCGTGTCGCGGGTTCTTCCGTTGTGACGGTTGCTGCAGAACACCAAGTATTTTCCATTGGGTGAAAACATCGGGAACGAATCGAATTCCGTATCGAAAGTCACTTGCTCCAATCCACTTCCATCTAAATTCACCAAGAATAAATTAAAAGGGAATCCGCGCGTACTGTTGTGATTGCTGCAGAACAGAACCTTGTCGCCTTTCGGAGTGAAGGTGGGCGACCAGTTCGCATTTCCCAAAGAAGTTACTTGGTGGGCTTCTGAACCGTCTGCGTTCGCAACGAAGATTTCCAAGTTTGAAGGCTCAACCATGTCTTCCTTCAACAAAGATTTGTAGGCTTCAATTTCTTCTTTGGTTTTCGGACGTGACGCGCGCCAAACGATTTTCTTTCCGTCTGGAGAAAAACATGCACCACCGTCGTAGCCCAAGTCGAATGTTATTTGCTTCACATCGCTTCCATCTAATTTCATGGTATACAAATCCAAATCACCGTTTCTTAATGAAGTGAATATGATTCGGTCTCCTTTCGGACTAATGGTCGCTTCTGCGTCGTATCGCGGTGAATCGGTTAATTGCTTCGTTACCTTTCCTTGAAGGTCTGCGGTGTAGATATCATAAGAAGTGTACAAGGGCCAAACGTATCTTCCAGTGTTTGGAAGTGGCGGTGGACAAGACTCTCCGCCTTTGTGTGTGGAAGCATAAAGGAAAGACTTTCCATCGGGCATGAACCAAGAACACGTCGTTCTTCCTAAACCAGTAGAAACCAATTGACGCTTCGAGCTGTCTGCCTTCGCTTCCACATTCAATAAAAATATTTGGTCGCAACCAACACCCCACTTCGAGTTATCGCTTTGAAAAATCAATTGCTTGCCATCGGGACTCCAATACGCCTCAGCGTTGTTTCCTCCATAGGTAATCTGATGAATGTTTTTGAAATGACGTTCCTGCTCATAGGTGACAGGACCTGGCTCCGCTGTAACCGGAAGCGATTCCAAAACCAATTGCTGTGTGCAACCGCCAAAAGCCATTGCCGCTAATACGAGGGTAGTCCATTTCAAATTCATGCCGCAAATTAAAGGCACAATTGCATATCTTCTGCATTCGGCTTATCTTTCGGAACTGATATAAATTATGAAAAAGACTCTTGCCTCTTTGTTATTCTTAGCATCTGTTTTCGGTGCTACTGCTCAGAAAAAAATTACGAATGAACTCATCTGGAACAGCCGCGAATTCAATGCGGAATATCTTGGTGGATTCAATTCCATGAATGACGGGGAGTCTTTCTCGGATGTCATGGCGTCTGATGCCAACGGACAAACCATTATTCAATGCAGCTTCGCAAACGGAGATACACTGAAGTCCATAACAACCGCCAAGAAGATTTTCGGGAATGAAATGAGTGCGTTTGACAATTACAGTTTCAATGCAGATGAAAGCATGTTGCTGATTGAAACAGAAAGCGAAGGCATTTACAGATGGAGCAGCATGTCGAATTACTTCGTGCACAATTTAATTACCGGAGAAACCACGCCAATAGCAGACTTCAAAAAAGGAAAGCAACGCTTGGCGACCATCTCTCCAGATAAAAAGCGCGTGGCATTCGTTCGTAACAACAACATTTTCATTTTCAATATTGAAACGAAAGAAGAGAAGCAAGTGACTTTCGACGGAGAGAAAAACAAGATCATTAACGGAGCCACCGATTGGGTGTACGAAGAAGAATTCGGCTTCGATCGCGGGTTGTATTGGAACGAGACAGGTTCACTCCTCGCCTACTACAAATTCAATGAAAGCAGCGTTCCGGAATACGGAATGGATATCTATGGAAGTCTTTACCCTGAAAGAAACACGTTCAAATACCCAAAAGCTGGAGAAAAAAATTCAGATGTGAGCATTCACATCTATGAATTGACTTCAAACAAAAGTTTCTTGGTTGAAAAGACTTCTGCCGAGTTCGAGTACATTCCACGCATCAAATGGGGCAAGCAAGAAACGC
>JACCDI011363304.1_pt1 | contig 11034 bp, 8 predicted proteins | sample 7442791 | NCBI WGS metagenome assembly JACCDI01 (sample SAMN15323434, study PRJNA562643) | freshwater metagenome | isolation source: river surface water | place: USA:Blue River Watershed | collected 2017-08-15
ATCAGGCGAATTTCAGAAATCGCCTCAAAAAACACTGTTTTTTGATGGTTTCTACCCTGAACCCTTCAGAAAAAAGCCATTTTGTCCTCCAACGCCTCTCCCGCTGCCTCTTCCCAAGCCACTGCTTTGGCTTTGGTGGCGCAAGACATGGCCCAAGTGGACGAGGTCATAGCCAACCGGCTCAGTTCAGGCGTGCCCTTGGTGGGGCAAGTAGCGCAGTACATCATTTCTGCAGGTGGCAAGCGTTTGCGTCCTGTTATTTTGTTGCTGACTTGCGGCGCACTGGGTTACCAAGACACGCACAAATTCAGCATGGCGGCCGTTGTCGAGTTCATTCACACGGCCACTTTGTTGCACGACGATGTGGTGGACGAATCAACCCTTAGGCGCGGTCGTCCAACCGCCAATGAGAACTTTGGCAACCCCGCCAGTGTGTTGGTGGGAGACTTTTTGTATTCACGCGCTTTCCAAATGATGGTGGAACCCGGCAGCATGCGCATCATGCAAGTCTTGGCCGATGCTACCAACGTCATTGCAGAAGGCGAAGTCTTGCAATTGATGAACATGCACGACGCTTCATTGGACGAGGCAGCCTATTTGTTGGTCATCCGGTCCAAAACCGCCAAGTTGTTTGAAGCCAGTGCACGTCTGGCTGCCATTTTGGCAAAAACAAGTTCAGACATGGAAGAGGCTTGCGCCATCTACGGCCAAGCTTTGGGCACAGCCTTTCAAGTGATTGACGATGTCTTGGACTATGAAGGCAATGCGGCCGAAATGGGCAAGAACTTAGGGGATGACTTGCGAGAAGGCAAGGCCACATTGCCCCTGATCTTGGCCATGCAACGTGGTGCACCCGCCCAGAGAGAGTTGATTCAAAAAGCCATTGAAACTGGCTCAGTCGATCAACTCAGCAGCGTGATTGCCATCGTCAGAGAAACTGGCGCTTTGGAAGGCAGTCGACAAGCGGCCATGGCTGAGGCGCAACGCGCCATCGACGCCATTCAAATTTTGCCCGCGGGCCCCTACAAGGATGCTTTGATTGCACTGGCCTCGCAACTCTTAGAGCGCCGGACTTAAATCAAGTCAAACTTTAAAGCGCCAGCAATTGCGCAAAGCGGGCCAAATCAATGTTGCCGCCACTGATGATGACACCCACTCGTTTGCTTTTGAAAGACGCGCGAGCCTGAAGTGCCGCAGCAAGCGACAAACAACCTGTTGGCTCCACAATCATTTTCATGCGTTCGGCATAAAAGCGCATCACCTCAATCAACTGACCGTCACTGACCGTGTGAATGTCGTCGACTAATTTTTTGATCAATTCGAATGTGATGGCGCCCACCATGGGCGTCTGAGCCCCATCGGCAATGGTGATGGGCGTTGGAATTTTGACGCGCTTGCCTTGGCGAAAGGATTGTTGAACATCATTGCCTGCTTCTGGCTCAACGCCATAAATTTTGCACAAAGGTGATTTGGCTTTGGCAGCCAGCGCACTGCCGCTCAATAAACCACCCCCGCCCAAACAGACAAACAAGGCGTCAAGTTCTCCGACCTCATCAAACAACTCCAAAGCAGCTGTGCCCTGTCCCGACAAAACATCTGGGTGGTCAAAAGGGGGAATGAATGTCATACCTCGATCTTCGGCTAACTTTGCAGCCAACGCGCTGGCATCTTCCGAATAGCGATCGTAAGCAATGACTTGCGCGCCATAGCCTTGGGTGGCCGCCAGTTTGGAAGGCGCTGCATCGCGGGGCATGAAAATGGTGGCGGGCATGTTCAAGATGCGCGCTGACAGCGCAACGGCTTGCGCATGATTCCCCGAGGAATAGGCCACCACACCCGATTGCCTTTGTACCGGACTTAACTTGGCAAGTGCGTTGTAACCCCCCCTGAATTTGAAGGCACCCATGCGCTGAAAATTTTCACATTTGATGAAAACTTCGGCCTGCATTTGTGCATTCAAAGTGCTGGACTGAAGCACGGGGGTTTTGTGGGCAATGCCTTGGAGGCGTTTAGCAGCCTGAAGAACATCGTCGAAGCTGGGCATTGGATTGGCCATGATCTAGCTTTATCGACGGTTGATACGCGTCGACTCACGCACAATTAAATCTGCTTCAATGAATTTTGAAGGTGGTTTTTTATTTTTCAATAAATCCAGCATGGCTTTGGCCGCCGCAATGCCAATTTCATAAATAGACTGCCTCACTGTCGTCAGTGGCGGTAACGTAAATGCAGAGTGCGGCAAATCGTCAAAACCAATGAGGGAAACATCTTCGGGCACTTGAAATCCTGCTCGATGCAATGCTAAACGGGCACCATATGCCATCTGATCATTCGCGGCAATGACAGCCGTAAAGTGCACCCCGCGACCTATGAGCGTCGACATGGCTTTGAAACCACCAGCTTCTTGAAAGTCACTGTAGACAATCAAAGCTTCGTCTTGCTTCATATTTTTGCGGGCAACTTCCGACCGATAGCCGTCCAATCGCTGAATCGCATCTGGATGATCCAACAAGCCAGCGATGAAGGCCACCTCGTGATGACCCAATGAATGCAAATGCCTGACGGCCAAGCATGCGCCTTCGATGTTGTCAAAATCGATGCTGAACAAATTTTCTGCATTCAACTGACGACCCGTGATGACGACTGGCAATGATTTGGAAATATTGATCAGGGTTTCATTGGAAAGTTTGCCCGTCAGAACAATGATGCCGTCGACATTCCGTTCTTCGAGCATGGCCAAACGATTTTGTTCTTCTTCCTCATCCCAGTGCCCACTGACAAAAATAGGCGCGTAGCCTTCAATTCGCAACTCATCTTCAATGCCCCTCAGCGCCTCGCCATAAAACGGACTGTCAATGAACTGGGTCAGCACACCAACGCTCATGGTGCGCCCACCCGCCAAGCTTCTGGCAGCCAAGTTGGGTTTAAAACCAAGTTCTTCGATAGCGGCCAGGACTTGGGATTTTTTGGCCTCATTGACCTGCGCCGTGCCATTCAAAATTCTTGAAACGGTACTGGGTGAGACGCCAGCCTTTGCCGCAACCATGCTGAGGGTTGCTTTGAAAGGCTTGGTGCTAGGGGTTGAAGTGTTTGGCAGCGTCATGGCAGCGTGAATAGACTGAACAATGCTAAATCATGAAATCGTTTTCATATATCAAGATTTAACACCATTAATGTAACCTATTGATTTAAAACATTTTTATCTTACATACTCAAGTTCAGGGTAATTACCTATCTCAAAATCTCTCCTTTTTGACATAATTCTTGAAAGCGCTTTCAAAGCTTTCATACCCCGCCACCTGCACAACCAACGGAGACCCCTATGCAGAAGTCAAAATCGATCGGCGCCTTGCATCAGAGAAGCCGTTCATTCCAAATGAACACCATCAATGCGGCATGTACCTTGATGCTTTTATCGGGCGGCCTTGCGCATGCCCAAGCCACCAAACCCGTGTCAGAAGTTACCGTCACGGGTATCAGGGGCTCGATTGAAGCCAGTGTCATGGCCAAAAAAGCTTCAGATTCCATCGTCGAAGTGGTGTCTGCTGAAGATTTGGGTAAATTGCCTGATGCCAGTATTGCCGAATCATTGGCGCGCTTGCCAGGCTTAACTGGCCAACGGGGTCCCGATGGCCGCGTCAATGTGATCTCTATCCGCGGCCTGTCACCCGCCTACTCTGGCGCATTGCTTAATGGCCGCGAAGTGGTCAGCTCAGGCGATGGCCGCGCAGTCGAGTACGACCAGTTCCCTTCTGAATTGATCGGCTCTGCTGTGGTTTACAAAACACCAGATGCCAGCCTGATTGGCCAAGGCTTGTCGGGTACGGTGGACATTCGTACTCGCAACCCCTTGGACACACGTGGCCGTGAAGTGGTGGTGAGTGTCAAAGGAGAAAACAACTCGAATGGCAATTTGGTCAAGGATGTTGCCAGCCCCTTAGGCAAGCGCTTCAGCGTTTCTTACGTGAACCAATTTGACGACAACAAAATTGGCGTTGCTTTGGGTTTTGCGCGCATGGACGTAGCCACCCAAGTCAAACAAACTGAACTGGTTTCTTACGGTGACTTCACACCCTACGGCCTGCCCTTCTCAGGCACAGTTCCATCTTTGTATGCGCCCAAAGACGCATGGTTTGGCAAAGGTCAAGCCATGTTGCCTATGTTCTGGACTGCAACATCATCGACCAAACAAAACATCCGTGATGGTCTGATGGGCGTTTTTGAATTCAAGCCGAATGCTGATTTGCACAGCAAGGTTGATTTGTACTACTCTCAATTCAGCACGCACGAAGTTGGCAGCAAGTTCTTGCAAACCATGTACGGCAACTGGGGGGCTGGCATTACCACCAATCTGGTCAATCCAGTCACCACGCAAATTGGTCAAAACACCTTCACAACAAGCGCCACAGCAGAGCGTTTGCCTGTCACCACTGGCAACATGGACACCACGCGCAAAGACGACATCTTTGCGTTGGGTTGGAATACCAAATACAAGCTTGACAAGAACCTCACTGCCATCGCGGACATCAGCATGTCTCGTGATACCCGTCAAGAAAAATACAGCGAAGTCTATGCCGCTCCCTTTGACACACAAACACAACAGTGGATGTATGGCAATTTCAAGTGGAACGTTCCTGTCGATGGTTCACCACAAACCTTCTCGCCCGTGATTTCCAACTACTTGTCTAACCCCGGCATCATCAAATTAGGTGATCAGGCAGCGTTTGACTTTGTGGGCGATCAACCAGCCTACACCGGTGCTATCCGCACCCCCAAAATCAAGGATGAGATCAAGTCAGTTCGCCTGTCTTTGAAGCGCACCATGGATGGCGCATTCACTGACTTGGTGGGTGGTGTGAATTACACCCAACGTGATAAAGATGTCAGCAAAAATGAAGCACGTATCTTGATGAAGTTGGATGCCAACGGCAATTACATCCGTGATATTCCTGCTACAGCATTGCGCAGTCCCATTGACATGTCATGGGCCGGTATTCCAAGCATGATTCGCATTGATGTGCCTGCATTGGCCAACTCTGGTTCGTTCAACTTGCAACCATTGTTCTCACAAAAAGTTGACAATGACTCCAACGTCAGCGAAAAAGTGTTGACAGCTTTCACACAGTTGAACATTGACACCAATGTCAACAGCATACCCGTTCGCGGTAATGTGGGCTTCCAAGTGGTTCACACCAATCAACAAGCTGATGGCTGGGAATACCGTGGCAACAATGCCAACCCCGACATCAACCTCTTGTACAAACGTCAAGGTAGCACCTCATACACAGACGTTTTGCCAAGCTTGAACTTGGTGGGTGACTTCTCCAATTCGATCATTGGTCGATTTGGATTGGCCAAAACCATGGCCCGTCCTAACATTGTTGACATGCGTGCAGGTACAAGTACACCTTACGTTCAATTGGGAACCACCAACCTCACAGGTCCTGGCGTAGGTCGTGGTGTTTGGTCAACGGCTTACTCTGGCAACCCAGAGCTTGAGCCATGGCGTGCAACATCTATTGACTTGTCTTTAGAAAAATACTTTGGCAAGCGCAGCTATGTGTCTGGTGCATTGTTCCGCAAGAACTTGCTGACCACCATTTACAACCAACTGACTTCTCGTGACAACTCTAGCTTCCCTGTGGTCTTGCCACCAGGTGTATTGGCTGGCAATGTTGACAAGTTTGGCCCTGTCATGCAACCCATGAACGGCAAGGGCGGCATGATTGAAGGCATTGAATTGTCAGCTGCATTGGAAGGCAACTTGTTGTCTGACAGCCTGAATGGTTTTGGTGTGGTGGTTAGCGCCTCCAAGCTGAACAGCTCCATGAAAGAGAGAAATGCAGACGGTACAGAAAGCAATAACTCCATCAATGGTTTGTCTGGTTTGTCAAACAACCTGACCGTGTATTACGAAAACCATGGTTGGTCTGCTCGTCTGAGCCAGCGTTATCGCTCACCCTTCACGGCGACCACACGTGACATTTTCTTGAACAACACAACCCGTCAGCAAGCGGCCGACAAAGTCGCCGACATGCAACTGGGTTATGCGTTCAACGATGGTCCGTACAAGGGTCTGTCTGTGATCTTCCAAGTCTATAACTTGACCAACAAGACCACGACCAACTTGGTCACACCGGGCGACAATGCACCCGACAGAACCATGTTGCTGCCTAACTACACTTACGGCTTTGGTCGTGTCTCAGTATTGGGCGCAACCTACAAGTTCTAAAACGCCAATCCCCTGCTCAACGCGTGTTGGGTAGGGGATGTTTCAACAAAGAATTTCTACCATGGTCGACCCTGCGGTAAAAAACATAGTGATTGTGGGCGGAGGCACCGCAGGCTGGATGACAGCGGCAGCACTCTCCAAACTATTGGGCAGCGGTCAATCCATTCGACTCATTGAGTCAGACGATATCGGCATCATTGGGGTTGGTGAAGCCACCATACCTCACTTACACGAATTTAATTTAGCACTGGGCATCAACGAAGACGAATTCGTCAAAGCCACCCAGGGCTCCTTCAAGTTAGGCATTGAGTTTGTCAATTGGGGGTCTTTAGGCAGCCGCTATGTCCATGGATTTGGAAAAGTGGGAAATGTCACTGACGGGCTTCCCTTTTATCAATTTTGGTTGCGAATGCACCAGTTGAACAAAGCCAAATCGCTTGAAGACTATTCCATCAACACCAAGGCACCACAAGCTTACAAGTTCATGCGGCCTCGCGCCGACATGGCAGGCTCTCCTTTGGCAGACATTGCATACGCTTTTCATTTCGACGCAGGTTTGTATGCCAAGTTTTTGCGTTCTTTTGCAGAAAAAAGAGGCGCGATTCGAACTGAGGGCAAAGTTAAAAACGTCACTCTCAGAAGTCAGGATGGATACATTCAAAGCGTCACCATGGAAAGTGGTGAGACCATTGAAGGCGACCTCTTCATTGACTGCTCGGGCATGCGGGGTCTGCTGATCGAACAAACTCTCAATGCTGGTTTTGAAAATTGGTCGCACTGGCTACCTTGTGATCGCGCTGTCGCGGTGCCATGCGAATCGGCGGGTGAGCTCTTGCCCATGACGCGATCGACTGCACACACTGCGGGCTGGCAATGGCGTATTCCATTGCAACACCGCACTGGCAACGGCCATGTGTATTCAAGTGCATACATGAGCGATCAAGAGGCAACCGACTTGCTGATGCAAAACTTAGATGGCAAACCTCTTGCAGACCCTAGACCCTTGAAATTTGTCACGGGTCGACGCAAGAACTTCTGGGTTAAAAATTGTGTCGCTATTGGCCTCTCAAGTGGTTTTCTTGAGCCCCTGGAATCGACCAGCATTCACTTGATCCACACCGCTATTTCTAGACTGATTAACTTCTTCCCACGCATGGGATTTGATGCTGCAGACATTGCCGAGTACAACCGACTCACCGTCTGGGAATATGAAAAAATCCGGGACTTTTTAATTCTTCACTACAAACAAACTGAACGCACTGATTCAGACTTCTGGAACTATTGCCGAACCATGCAGGTACCAGAAAACTTGAAGAACAAAATGGATTTGTTTGCCAGCAACGGCAGGATCTACCGAGATGGACAAGAGTTGTTTGCAGAAGTGAGTTGGCTGCAGGTCATGGTGGGGCAACACTTGATGCCGAAGTCTCATCATCCCCTGGCCGATCTTCGAAGCGAGCAAGAGGTGGCCGCCTATGTCGACAATGTCCAGAAGGTCGTGGCCAAGTGTGTCGATGCCATGCCCAAACAAGCTGCGTACATTGCCGCCCATTGCGCCGCAAACACACCATGATTTCTTACCCCTTAAACAGACGCACCTTCATGGGGGCGACACTGGGCAGCGTCTGGCTGGAGGGTCACGCTTCGTCCAAAGATTCTTTGCGTTTGCGGGTTGCAGCATACCCCTTGGTCGATGAAATCATCAAGGCAGCCACGCCCGAGTGGAAAAAAATTCATCCCAATGTTGAGATAGAAATTGTCAGTAGGCAATACCTAGACCATCACACCGCCATGACAACCGCGTTGTCAACATCTGCCCATTTGCCAGATGTCATGACTTTGGAGTCGAGTTTTGTGGGCCGCTTTTCTCATGGCTCTGGTTTGCAAGATTTGTCTCAGTCTCCTTACGGCTTAGGTCAATTTAGAAACCAATTTGTACCTTATGCGTTTGACCATGTCATCAACGCCAAAGGCGCTATGCTGGCTGTCCCCACTGACATTGGCCCGGGCACCATGCTTTATCGACACGATTTAATGGCCAAAGCAGGGGTCTCTGAAAAGCAACTTTCTGAATCGTGGGAATCTTATGTCGATGCTGGCATTCAACTGAAAGCCAAAACAGGCAGTTACCTGATTGGCAGTGCACAGGCCATCAAAGACATTGTGATTCGCAGCGGCATTGGCGAAGGTGAAGGTCAATACTTCGATAAAAACTCACGTGTGTTGGTCAAATCACCGCGATTCGTTCGCGCGTTTAAATTGGCCCAGAAAGTGCGCCAACATCAACTCGATGCCCGGGTTAGCAACTGGTCAAACGAATGGGCCGAAGGATTTCGCCGAGGCAGCTTGGCAACCGACCTCACAGGTGCATGGATGGTTGGCCAAATGGCCAATTGGGTGGCCCCCCAAACCAAAGGACTTTGGCGCGCCACACACTTGCCCAACCAATCGTATGTTGGGTATGGTGGTAGCTTTTACGCCATTCCCAGAAAGTCAGACCCGTCTAAAAAGAAACTGGCCTGGGACTTTATCCAACTGATGACCATGAACGCAGGCATGCAGTTCAAGGCCTTTCAATCGCAAGATGCCTTTCCGGCTCTGCTTGAGACCCATCAAAGCGATTTCTTCAATGAGCCAATTCCCTTTTTAGGGGGTCAAAAAGCCAGGCTCACTTGGCGTGAAGCTGCCCAAAAAATCAGTAGCACACAGATTCACAAACAAAATAACTTTGCCGATGAAGTCATTGGTGTCGAACTCGACAACGTTTTGCATTACGGCAAGTCAATTGAAGCTGCCTTGAACGACGCGCACCTGTTGCTCGAGAAACGGGCCAAACGATGAGCATTCATTTGCCTAAAAGCATGCGCCTTTCACCCAAGTCTGCGCCCTATGTTTTTGTCAGCCCCTTTCTCATTTTGTTTGGGATCTTTGGCGTTTTCCCATTGCTCTTTTCTTTGTATTTGGCTTTCCAATCCTGGGAACCGACCAGTGGCGTTGGTGCCATGGACTTTGTAGGCTTGGAAAATTTTATTTTTGCCGTACAAGATCCTTGGTTTTGGAAGTCTTTAAAGAACACCTTGTGGCTTGGTATAGCTTCTGGCTTGCCACAGCATTTGGTCGCCATTCCCTTAGCGGTCTTCATTCACCACAATATCCGCTGGATGCGCGATGCTGTCATTGGTGCCTATTTTCTGCCGTACATCACCTCCACGGTCGCCATCTCCATCATGTTCAGCTCCCTGTTCTCAACCGACTATGGACTGGTCAATGCTGGCCTGCAAAGTTTGTTTGGCATGGACAACATCGATTGGTTGGGGCGGCCTGAAACCCTCAAACCAGCCATCGCTTTTATTGTTTTTTGGCGCTATGTTGGCTTCAATGTGGTCCTGTATTTGGCTGCTTTGCAAACCATCCCAAAAGATTTGTACGAAGCGGCCACGATGGATGGCGCAGGACGGTTCCAGCAATTCTTTTTCATCACACTGCCTAACCTCAAGCCCATGATTTATTTTGGGGTCACGCTCAGTGTGATCGGAAGTTTGCAACTGTTTGAAGAACCCTTCATCCTGACTGGCGGGCGGGGTGGCGCAGACCTCGCGGGCATGACTTCGGCGGTGTACTTGTATCGCATGGCATTTGACTTTAATGACTTTGGCGGCGCCAGCGCCATGTCCTGGATTCTGTTCGTGTTTGTGGTGGGCATCACATGGCTCACCAACCGCGCTTTCAAGCCCCAAGGCAGTTGAACAGGTGGCACCATGCGTATGAACTCAACCTTTGACACCTCTAAACTTGTCGCCTATTTGTTTGTAGGGGTGGGCGCTCTGATCATGTTGGCGCCGTTTTATTTCATGTTCGTGTTTGCCACCCACACACGAACTGAAATTTTCTCTATGCCACCACCTTTGTGGTTTGGCAGCGCGCTGCTTGAAAACATGAACATCCTGACTGAGAAAATTCCATTCTGGAAAAACTTAGGCTGGAGCCTTTATGTTGCCATAGCCTCTACGGTGCTGACATTGTTATTTTGCTCAATGGCGGGTTATGCCTTTGCCTTGATGGAATTCAAATTCAAAAATTTTCTGTTTGCCTGGGTTCTTGGCACCATGCTCATTCCTTCATTCATGAACATGATTCCAACCTTCATGGTGATGGACTTGTTAGGTTGGATTGATGAGCACAGAGCCCTTTACTTGCCAGGAGCTGCAGGTGCTTTTGGTATTTTCTTAATGCGCCAATTTGCTTCTACCGCCATTCCCAAAGAATTAATTGAAGCAGCGCGAATGGATGGCTGTGGCGAATTTGCCATTTATTGGCGCATTGTTTTGCCATTGCTCAAGCCCGCATTGGGTACCTTGGGTTTGGTGACATTCATCGGTTCATGGAACAACTTCATTGGGCCCTTGATTGTGATGCGAACAGCAGACAACTACACCTTGCCCCTTGCACTAAGAAGCTTGCAAAGTCCGGTGAATACCGAATGGGGCGCGCTCATGACAGGGTCTGCCATTGCCACCATTCCCCTGATGATTTTGTTTGCTATTTCTTCGCGACAGCTGATCGCGGGATTGACAGCTGGTGCAGTGAAGTAATTGATTGGAGAAAATAAATGACAACGGTATCAAACCTCCACCTGGAGTTCCCAGAACACTTTAGCTGGGGCGTTGCCACCAGCGCATTCCAAATTGAAGGCGCCGGCCAAACGGATGGCAAAGGCGAATCTATTTGGGATCGATTTTGTAAAGTTCCAGGCGCTATTGCGGATGGCAGTAACGGCGATGTTGCATGCGATCACTACAACC
>JACCDI011785014.1_pt1 | contig 11034 bp, 8 predicted proteins | sample 7442791 | NCBI WGS metagenome assembly JACCDI01 (sample SAMN15323434, study PRJNA562643) | freshwater metagenome | isolation source: river surface water | place: USA:Blue River Watershed | collected 2017-08-15
ACTTGAGTGTTGTATCATAGCATTCTCTTCCTTTTGGTGGTCCATTCACTGACTTGATTGGTATCATGGTCAGATGGAGGACACAGAAGGAGACTTGTGGGGATAGGAAATGCCTCATTCTATGTCAGAGAAGCACCAACAATGAGGAAGTGCTGCAGGTGCTTAGTGATGGAAATTTTATCTAGAAAAATCACTACTAGTTTTATACCCTTTAACCATCTGGTGATACAATTTTTGTGTAAAGAATTTTTGAGAATTATTTTGTTGTACTTCAATCCTGAAAAGTTTTTGACAACCCCCCCCCACACACACTTGAGCTCATAGTTTTTATTATCCATTTCTTCTTGATTGTCATTGACTTGAGGAAACTATTTTTGGAAACAACACAACAAAACTTTAAGTTTTATTGAGACTATATACTTCTGGATTAAAGACCAACCAAAAAGACTGGAAGTAATTGTACAATTGCATGCAGAATAGGAATATTAAAAGTCCTTTGAATGTAAACATTCTTTCTCAAGCTTCCATCAGGTTGTCATGCTATATTACTACAATTTAAAAATACTTTTCCCTCATCACACCTACTAGAACCAAAGCATCAAGTAATAAGTGTCTTGTAATGGTGCCCTTGACCAATTACTACAAATAATAGAACCTATTCCCAGTGGTACCACCCTTCAGAAACGTACTTGGACCCAACATCATGCATTCCTGTTGCTACATGTGACTAACAGGGCTCCAACTGTATGTCCCAATTTCCTAAAATTGTATTCTGCAATTATTTTGCTCAATTTTTATTGCTGAAATGAGATGCAGGTTTTAAGACCATTCCACTTGTAACAATATTCCTATTGGAGTCTAAAAATTAACCATTCCTAAAAACCTTATGGAAATACTAGTACATTGTGTCCAATAAAGTGGAAAAATAGAAAAGTTGATACTTAAACAATGGCAAAGGCAGTTGATCTGGACATCAGGAATACAATGGAATGGCAGTTTTGATCTAGTAATTAATTTTATCATAATGTTGACACACTAATAATAACTGTTTTTTTAACTATCTCAGGTATTATTGGTGACAATTAACTATTACAGTTAATGTTAGTAATAATTAATTGTGCATTTGTATTTAAACCTACTCTTAATGACAATAGCTTTAACTGTCACTGTTATTTTCTGTCATAGTTAACTATAAAGGTTATTATTGCCAATAGTTAACTATCACATTTATTATCAGTGATATTTAACATCACCATTACTTTTTCCATGAGCATGCCATTGCAATCTCTAATATTGCCAAAATAATGTTGCCAATCTACCATCTTCCAGAGTAGATTTTTAACATATTGAGTGGTTCATAATATGGTTGACCATTTATCATTATCTTGTTTTGATGTTGATGATACTTATTTTTGTTAGAGTACAATAATCAAAGGTGAGTTTTGATTGATAAGATATACTTGTTTATCTGATGATAAGTGCACTCAAGTGGCCAAAAGTGATTAGGTATCTGTATGCAATCACAAAGTTTTAAAGGTAATAGAAGAAAAATATCTTATTTTGCCCAAAATCTCAACAAATGATGTCTTGTTGTATCTGAAAAAGAACTCACTGCTCTTGATGGTTTCTTGGATAAATGTTGAAACCATGATGATGTAAATGGTTTGCATAAATCAGTCAACATTGGGGCAAATTGCATGAGTTGTACAAGGGCTTTGTCTTTGAACTTGGAAGATAAATCAACATATATATGAGCCCAACATCTTGGCAAGCAGGAAGATTTCAAAATTTTTGTTTTTTTCTGGAATTGATGATTCCATTTTGGGCACTCCAAGTAAAGGACAGCAAGTCAACCATAAGGTCTGAATGACAAACATTATATTCTAAAAATGAATGAACCATGGGATGGATTTTAGGAGGTAAATAGACTCAAATTTTCACTGGTCAGTAATAATCTATTTCACTGGAGATTTCACAGAAAATGATCGCAATGAAGTACCTCATTGATCAATAATATGATTTAATGCTATCAACCGCAAAACATTTTTGAAAGGAGTGTCAAATTGTAGATAAATGTCTTGATAGCATGTGAGGGTTTCTAAAACTTTTAAAATTGGCAGTCAATATCCTTCTATCTGTGCTTTTGAATTCTGAAAACGAACTCAAAAACAATTGCACGTTGGCTTGAATTGAATATCGTGAGGAAACTCAAGTAATCGAATCAAGGTAATCATATTATTTGTACCTACTGACATGACGAGTGATGATGCATTACACTGTGATAAAAGATCGCGAAAACCACACTGCGGGTTTGAACGAAAAATAACTTTCTAGTTCTGAAATTTTACTCAACTCTTGTTCCAGCATTGTTTCATTAATGAAAGATGTGTTTCATAATCTCAACCCGTCTCTTATTTTTTTCACGAATCTTAATCCCTGGTCTGGTAAATCTTGGTTCGGTTTCTCCCAAATCGAACAAACTTTGCTTCTTATCTACCATGTACTTCATGGCACCCTCCAAATACTTCTTCGCCTCGATCCCTCCGTCATACTCAATATGATTGTCATCATTATCAATTTTACTTCTTGCGCAAGGTTCCAAAAACGTCAATGCATGAGCACAAGCCTCCAAAGTGGAAATGCAATGCTTGTTTGGCTCCTTGCGAATGACATGGTAAATGGATGTGTAGTTGGATGTGAATTGTATTTGGTGACAACTGGACACGAGTCGGGGGGATTGAACGATCATTCGTTTGGCTTCGGCCCACGTTCCATCGACGAGAATGAGTAATTGTTTCTCCTGCCGTAGTGCCATTCTCCGTTTTGCATCATCCCTCGAATCGCTTTGATTGATGTTGGAAAACATGTTGCCGAGTCTTCGTTCTCCAATTTCCATTTCGCTTCCATCATCAACATAAGTATCATAGTTTTCATCCAAAGAAGTTGCATTCTTTCCAGGAAAGAGAAGCAAAGGCCTCACATCCCTCCCAAGATACTTCGTAACAATATCCAAATCTTCCACTTCGAAGCGATACCCTCTCTTCACAGTACAACTCTCCAACACCAACGACATGATCGGGACCGTCGATAAACTCCTCCGTCTGAATTCTCTCGGATGTTGCAATATCAAAATGTCCGTTTGGGTTTTAATGCTGCGGGAGGGGAGAGAAGGACATATGCAGAGAATAGGTGGGCGGTGGCATCGAGGGCAGGTGGGGCGAGAGGAGACATTGCGTTCATTTTGGCGACGTTCGGTTTTGGCGGCGCTGAAGGCTATTTTGGATTTGAGGTGGGCTGGATGATTCTTGCTTGTTGGCTTGTTGTTCACGTCGACATTGGTGGAAATCCATTTGTTCCTGTTGACTAGTTGTGTTTCTGATAATGCAGGAGAGTTGACATGCGTTGTGACGTGATGCGATAAAGGCGACGTCGATTTGATCAAACATATAAGTGGTGCTAGAATAATGAATTTGACTGATTTTTTCTTTTTTGAAACGAAGTAGTAATGGTTCACCCCCATTTCAATCCTCTCATTGATATAAACATATGTCGTATTGTGCAACACCGGAGTTGCACAATCCGGTTGGAATTGGTTGGAGCAGTGAGTCTTCGCTCCCTGAAATCTCCTACTATTTATTCCCTCTGTAGTTTCGAATTGATAATGTGGTATTGATTAGTAAGCGACAGAGAGAGAGAGGAATTCTTCCGAGAGAGAAACGGATGGTGCGCGTAGCAGACACACACACTCTATCTCGACAACAGAACTACGTGTATATTGCCAGATTCCTTTCATGGGCTTTTCACGAGTATTATTGTACGTATTTTGCCCTATCATGTAGTAGTAGAATCCAACAATTTCGTACAGTCAAAAAACCAGACAGACTGAATCACGACGCTTTTGGCGCAAGTATGATCTTTTCCTGTCTCGCCAGTCATTTCGCTAAAAATGTACATAATAACAAAAATCACATCACAAGAGAATCTTTTTTCCGACTCCAGGATATTGTACGAAACGAACGCTCGCAACACACGCAACAACCATGACAAAGACCCCGCCATTCCGAACCGCCAACCTCCCCAAAGCACCCCAACAACCAGCCCACAGACCCGAACCTCCCACACTCCTTCACAAACTCATCTCCCTCAAAGACTGGCCCGCCGCCATTTCCGCCTGTCAATCCAATCCACATCACGCCGGCATAGGATCCGGTCCGGAATTCCGCGACGAGCGGGGCTACACTGCCTTGCATTCGCTGTTGGCTTACAATCGGGATGCCAGGGGGGAGGATCTCGTGCCGGTGGTGAATGCCATTTTGAAGGGGGCCGAGGAGGTGGATTTCGGGGGGGATTATCATCTTCGTTTGGGGGGCGTTACTAATTCTATTGCTACTGCTTCTTCTTCGTATGATTTTGATGACGGAGACGGCAAAGTTGCCCTGGGAGACGAAGACGTGAATACGAACACTGTAATCACAAACCAAGAAAAATCGGAAGGAACGGAAGATCCTCAGGAATCTCCGGCGTCGAGGGCAACCGGAGGATCATGGAGGATGCTTCAAGATCAGAAAAATAGAGCTCGATGGTCGCCTCTCCATCTCATGTGTGTTCAAGGAGGAATTATTTTCGGGGGTTTGCCTCTCCTCAAATGCTTACTGCAAATTCAACCAAATTTCGAACAGTCTCCTGAGAGAGAAAAAGTAAACGTCGAACGCCGCAAACATCTCTTATCCTTACTGGATCGTCAAAATCGTAATGTTCTGCATCATCTACTGGAAATTGTCGTCCCATCCAGAAAGAGTTTCGAACTCGCCCCCTACATTTTACAATTGAACCCTACTCTTGCATTTCAAAGAGATTCACACGATAAAATACCACTCTTGTATGTTTTTGACCGAATCATGGAATCGCCTGGAACGAGGAGAAGGCATTTCATGGAATCGTATGGAAATGATGATGAAGGCTTGCGGAAAAATTACAATATGCTGAAACTGTTGATTAGACTCATGAGTCTCTCAGAACACAACAGGACAATACCAAGAGACAAAGGTAATTTGACACACGTTGATAATGCGCGAGATGTCGAATATTCGTATTCAGAAAATGTCGAGCGATATCCAGCGGACACTAGTTCAATGAACGTACTACATGCAGCATGCCGCCTTCCACCTTCCTGCTCAAACGGAAAAATCATTCAATTTTTACTCTCACCAGAAGTGACATCCATGGAAAATGATAGGAACCTGGCGGAAGAACGCGACGATAACGGGAATTATGCACTGCACATTTTTCTATCGAATGCATCCAATTTACGAGACGTGAACAACGATGATAACTCGCTATTCACTGCTGCTGTACAACTATACAAAAAATATCCAGAAGCGATTTCGACCCCAAACAATGCCGATCGATTGCCTTTCGATATCGCCACGAAATATATGAAAAAACAGAGCAAGGTTGGGATTTCAATCCTTTCATTTCTTGTTATTCAATATCCCCAAGCAGTGCTTTTAGATCCTTCTCTGGAGAATGTAAAATTATTGACCTCTATTTTTGGCGCGATCGCAATATAGGATGGTCGTGACGGTATTGAGTGTGACGGACATACATCATCGTCGCGTCTGACGGCAATGTATATTTTGCTTCGATCTCGTCCTGTTTTCGTTTCGTTTGGTGGGAACTCAAAGCAGTTTAGTCCGTCAACAACAACGGGTATTCGAAATGACATAAACTCGACAAAGTACTACAATGGTGGTAATGCAAAGGAAAAGAAATGGTGGGGGAAGTTAGTACCTTTTATGTGATAATATCATCAGGTTGCTTCCTTGTGAAAACCAAATTATGTTGTTTTGTAGTCTCCATTGTGCAATATATAAATCCACCTTCTACGGCCAAAAGTTGATGTTTTGTTTAAGATGCAATATTTATTATTAATTTGTTTGTAGCAGTGACATGTAACAATCAATTTTGCGTAATGAATCTTTTTTGACAGGATAGTACTGTTACTTCTTGATTGATTTTGATTAAAGGGATATGTTATACTCCTAATAGTCTAATTTACTAAGGGAACAGAAATTCAGACATGCACTGGCATCATTTCTATTGATGGAACTTCTCATGTAGGTTGGCATGAATAATGAATACTAGTAAGATGATTATGAGATCCTGCTAAATTTGGCTCTGTATATGCACGAAAAAACAAGGGCATATTTCACAAAACAAGGAATTGTTTACAAAATATAAATCCAAATAAAAAAGTCATGTTTTACCAGCAAATCCAGACTTAATTAAAACACTTCAAAAACATTGAAATAAAAAGGGTTTTTGCAAATGCAGTGTAAAAATTAACACCACCCTTTGCTATCAAAATCTAACTTTGACAAATGAAAGGAAAGCAGCAGAAGCAGAAGACAACAAACTCTGTTATATCCTTTTGAATGCATCCAATTTGCATGATGTGAATTAAGAATTATTGGCTTTTCAATGTAGCTTTACCAGTATTTACAAATGACTTTGATGAAAAAATCCATTCAAATCACCTCTGAAATTATTGCTAAGACTATGTCAAAGCTAAGAAGATAAAGATAAAAATTCTTACATATCATGTTCTTCAACACCGTAAAAGGTGGAGTAACATCACCAGTTCTTAGGAGAATATCAAATAATCAGTATCTAATTTAGAGGCAGTACAAGAGTGGGATGTCAGAAATGATCACTTGGATTGATATTTCATATAAGATCATTTTCTGTTTCACTTTGAGCTTGTCCGAAAATTGGTTCCTTTTGACAAAATGAAATCAATGTCAATGTGTGCACTAATTGAAGAAGCACAACAATGTTGAAATGGAATGTTGACGTGGCAAAAAGAAAAGTTGTACATTTTCTCTTGTAAAGCTTCAATGTCATTTGCTACTATTACAGTACATACCAATATTGCTTAGTTGGAAACATTAAAATTACAGACATGTCAAATTTGAGGAGATGGAAAATGACATTGGGCACATTGCAACATATCCAAATGTTCTGATAAAGAATTGCCAGCATCCAATGAGAGATGTCAAAGATGGCCATTCCTATTTTAAAATTTTATGAAACTTAGAAGAGATAATAATATCATGTCCACAACATGACTATGACATTTCTAACTACACAATGTGGAATTTCAAGAAAATTCTTTGAAGAAAGGATCAAGCTGCTGATTTTTAGCAATATTCGTTATAAATGGTTGCAAAATATCACTCTGAATGATGTTGTTTGCATGAGAATGGTACTAACTTTGCAACAAAGCAATGTAGCAAGCATGTCATCAGTTCATCCATGAGATGTGACAGTAGAGGAGAATGACTAGTTTGTGACATTTTGTAATGAATTCATTCTTGATTGTGATGTTTACATTGTATTGGGAGAGGGAAAGACATGAAACTCTCCTGTGTTTGGACTTTTAGGGGACAAACTGGATCAAACTGCAAAATGGTATCTAAAAAATAAATAGCCAAGTCCATATAGACAGGAGTTAGACAGTATCATCAATGTTGCTGCTTTTTTGCATTGTGAGTAGATTATCAAAGTGCAATTTACAACGCATATTTGAAAGCAAGGACCCAATCTCTAATGTAATGAGTCACTTTTTGAGGAGACAAAATTTATACATCAAATGTATGCATTTTTACATTTATTGGAAAACATGGTTTCAATGGCATTTTACTGCATTTTTGTCACTTCAAAATCTGTACCAAATGTTAATTCCCCATGAGTGAAAAGATGCACTGTAGACACTGGTATGTGGAAAATGACATGAAATTTGTTGTTGATGGTGACTGGCCAGTGACACACTGATATCATCTCAGTCCATTTTCTGCAGCCAAAAAATGAATTATCACCAATGGTGCCAAGATTCTAACACTGTTGATGCACCTGTTCTTTTAACAACAAAATTATGTTAACCATTGGTGACACAAAGAGAAACAAACAATTGAAGTAATAAATATCAATGTGACATGGTAGAAATCTCTCTGTTGATTTTAGAAACTGACAATAGAGCATTCATCCAGCATTTGAAAAAGCTGGGATAGCAAAATTTTATAAGTAATGATAAAAGCAGAATACTATTTTAATGATATAATCAACTCAACAATCACCACCTGAGACAGTATTCTTAAATAGAACCAAACAATTCTACTATTCAAGTACACATATCTAAAATGACTAAATTGAGCAGTGATTTATTGAATTGTCAAAAGTGCTGCTTGTTCTTTTGTATCCTTTTATGAGTATCTTTATGTTCTTAGAGAGGTATGTGGAGGAAGACAAAAAATTATGAAGGAAAGTACATAGTGAAGACTTAGAGAGCAATCTACTACTGCATGATGTTGTAGGTGGTGTGGTTCCCTAAATTTTTTCACTAAATTTTTTCAGTGGTTTACCACTTTTTACTTGAAACGAATGATTTTGCAGTAAGCACAAATGTCCATCCAGGTTCAATTTTATGCCATTGTTATTAGTACTCACAAACAGCATCATCTCAAAATCACCTCAATATAATACACACACACCCATCCGAGACTCAAGTCCATGGGAACTCTCATACGCATATTAAATATTACTGACGAAACAGACACAAACTGACTCGTTGAAAGAGACATTTACGAAATAGATGTAGCCTGTACAAAATTGAAAAAAAACTACTAGAATTTAATATATTTTCATATTTAATGTGCATTTTTTCATATCTATCGTAGTACGTAGGCAATTCGAGACATTTCGAGTCATCAACGGTAATCAAGAAGCCCGAGGAAATCCCAAGACCAAAGAGTTTGATCATAGTGTTGTGCTTTCGAATCAAATACATTAGTCACAACAAATTGACGAAAGAGGAACCCATCGGAATGTATGTGTTCGATTCGAAGGGAGTGTTCTGGAATCTACTGACGGCATTTTCGGTACGATACTATATTTCTGTCTGGTACGTTAGAACTTAAGGTGACCGACAAAACTATTTTTTTACAAAACATGGTCACGAAGAAAATCCAAGGGAATAATAATATATTTCATATCCTCAAATGAAACCTTAGAATGTAGAGTACTACTACAAAACAACCAAGCCCATCCCCGTGATTGTTTTAATTTTTCGGTGTCATGAAGAAAAGTCATCCCCTGGGCCTTAAAAAAGAGTTGTAGAGGAGGAAGGAACAATTCTCCGTGCAATATATAGTAAACAAACGTTATCATGAAATCTCAAAGTGTATGTATATTTTATAAAATCTTTTACTGAGTAAAAACGGGAATTTATCGGGATTGTGATCGATCCATGGTCTTGATTTTTTGTTGTCAAGGTATAGTACGGACAAATCCCTCACCATATGATAGTATGACTTGACCGAAGATATAATTATTATAAGAGAAAAAATTATTGCGACCGTCAGAACTAGAAAAATTCCGTGTTTGAGAAGTGTTACCGTACAACAAAATACGATACATTACAACATTATGGGAGTACTTTGTTCGACCTATTTTCAAATGTATTAATCAACGATACGTGAATGAGTGGAGGAGTGTTCCATAAAAGATATTATGATGATGATATGATGTAAGGTACCTATCGAATAGAGCTGATCTCGTCTTCGGGACGTATGATAGTACCATACTGACTAGTTGCCTTCGTCCGTGGGTCTTACTGCGACACAATCTCTTCCTCGTCAAACATTCTCGTGTACGAGCAGATTTAAGTACGTATATTAGGATTTATATCTAATTTTTTGTGTATTGTGCAACGAATCAAGACTACGAGGAAGAATCGAAGAATCGTTTTCTCGACATCACGCGTGAACAAAAAGAGTCCCTCCAGAATCTACTTTTATTATACACTCATACATTGTACTGTTTTATATACATTAATATTATGATATTAATTGTTGTGCTACCGTAGGTATGGAAGATAAAATGATGCCTCCGTGTTGTATTCCTCCTCATTCAAAGGTTCATCTATTGCTTCCAGAACTCTCTCTCTCCTTTTTTCTTCGGCATGATCACGGGAAAGTTATTTTGACAGTGACATAATGATACGGGCATGGTGTGTATATAGTAGTACTGCCATATCTCAATGTTTCTACTAATATAAATATACACAGTATTGTACGGTAATGTCCCATACAATAATAAATAAAATATCAGAATTGAATTGACCACGAACCTTGTGTTTTCCCATGTTCTCAAACTATATTCTAAAAAATACTGATATATCAAACCACACTCTAGGTAATGTGATAAAAATCTAAAGTCTCTCTAGTAAAACAATATAATGTCGACAAGTCCAAGAGCTTGACCACGATGATGATGATGGAAATCAGCGCATCCAACGCCAAGAACCAGCACTCCGCCACGAAACGACAGCCGCACCATTCTCGTTGTGCCTTTCATCCCGACGTCGTCGTGGTGTCCAGTATCCCTACTACTACCAGCTGCAGCAAGAGCGGCTGCAGCGACAAAAGTGACAGTAATCACAAGCATCCGTATCATCATCACGAGAACGATTGCAACACCGACCACAACGACAACGGCAGTGATAAGAAGAACATGGATTCGTTTCCCTCCAAGAGCAAGAGCTTCCACGGCAACAACCGTCGAAATGACCACGCAAACATCACGACTTCCAACATGACTCCCGCAAACGGCCACGGTCACGGCCACAACCGCAGCCACTCCGGCAACGGCAGCACTCACCAGGGCCGAAACGACCTGCCGCAGAAAGCGTCGAAATCCGTTCACGGTCGCGTGGGCAGCGGCAACGTCGGCGGGAAGCAGTATTCGCAGCACTCAAGTCGACGGACGTCCAATTCCTTTCACGGTGAGACGGCGGCGGCGGCGGCGGCCGAAGGTCCCCGCGGTCGTTCGATCCCTCCTCGTGCCGGTGCCGGTGCCGGTGACAGCCGCAGTCACGCCCGTCACGTGAGCCACGGGCAACAGCAGCAACAACTGCGCCGCCGGGCCCGAAGTCAAAGCCAGAGATATCGCGGCTCCGGCACGAGGAACAAGGAGCAA
>JACCDI010977723.1_pt1 | contig 11033 bp, 9 predicted proteins | sample 7442791 | NCBI WGS metagenome assembly JACCDI01 (sample SAMN15323434, study PRJNA562643) | freshwater metagenome | isolation source: river surface water | place: USA:Blue River Watershed | collected 2017-08-15
CTGAACTGAAGAGCCATCAACATACAAGGCGGTCACTTTAGCGCCCTCATGCTTAAGGGTGTCATAACCATGAAACTGTGTTGGCTTACCAGAGTATTCGAGCCCCTGAGCAACCTTAAACTTACCTGCAGCTCTAGCTTGATCACGCTGCTTTTGCATGGCTAATTCAAATCCGGCTGCATCAACCGTGACATTGCGCTCACGGCAAACATCCGCTGTCAGATCTAATGGAAAACCAAAAGTATCATGCAAGCGGAAAGCTGTTTCACCATCAACAATCTTGGCTCCACCAGCAAGAGCTCCTTCTAAAATTTCCATGCCATTAGCAATGGTCTGGAAAAAGCGTTCCTCTTCTTGCTTAATGACTTCAGCTACTTTGTCTTGAGCAGCACGTAACTCAGGATAGGCCTCACCCATTTCCTTAACAAGGGCAGGCACAAGCTGATAAAAGAAGGGTTTGCGTGCACCTAATTTGTAGCCATGACGTATTGCACGTCTGGCAATACGACGCAGCACATAACCACGACCAGCGTTACCAGGAATGACGCCATCGACCACAATAAAACTGCAAGCGCGAATGTGGTCGGCAATTACCTTTAAAGATGGGCTGGCTAAGTCACAGTTGTTACCACCAGCAGCATCTACCGCTTCTTTGGCGGCCTTCAGTAAATTAACAAAAAGATCAATCTCGTAATTGGAATGAACATGCTGCAATACTGCAGCAATACGTTCCAATCCCATACCAGTATCAACACTTGGCTTTGGTAAGGGATGCATATTTCCCGATTCATCACGGTTAAATTGCATGAACACGTTATTCCAAATTTCGATATAACGGTCGCCATCTTCTTCTGGACTGCCAGGAGGGCCGCCAGGAATATGTGGCCCATGGTCATAAAAAATCTCGGTACAGGGTCCGCAAGGACCGGTATCGCCCATCATCCAAAAATTGTCAGAGGCATAACGTGCACCCTTGTTATCACCAATACGAACAATGCGATCAGTAGGAATACCAATTTGCTTATTCCAAATCTCGTAAGCCTCATCATCCTCGGCATAAACCGTGACCAGCAACTTTTCTTTTGGGAGCTTGAAAACTTCCGTAAGTAACTCCCAAGCAAAGCGAATGGCATCTTGCTTGAAATAGTCTCCAAATGAGAAATTTCCCAGCATCTCAAAAAAAGTGTGATGACGAGCCGTGTAGCCCACATTGTCCAAATCATTGTGCTTGCCACCCGCCCGAATGCACTTTTGGGCTGTGGTAGCCCGGTTATAAGGACGCTTGTCAAAGCCTAAAAAAACGTCTTTGAACTGGTTCATCCCGGCATTTGTGAATAGCAGGGTTGGGTCATCCCCCGGCACTACTGGGCTGGAAGCTACGATTTGATGGCCTTTTTGGGCGAAATAGTCCAGGAATGCCTGGCGAATTTGGGAAACTTTCATGGGAATAATTATCGCATTGGCACTAGTCGGGGGCAAACCCTTGGTAAACCTCCCCTTTCCTGCCTTACAATCGCCTAGATTAATAAATAGATCGGCATTTAAGTCGATATTTAAGGAGATCAACTTGAAAATTCGCAATCAACGAGATTTTGGCGCTGGCATCATGTATATGGTGATTGGCATATTTTTTGCAGGCATAGCTACAACCTACTCAATGGGTACCGCCGCAAAAATGGGTCCAGGATATTTCCCTTTTAGCCTAGGCATTCTGATGTTTTTGATAGGTTTGCTGGTCCTTGTAAATTCGTTAAGAGCTGGCGCCAGCATTGATCAGATCCCGAAATTCAACTGGAAGGTGATTGGCATCATCACCGGATCTATTTGTCTTTTTGGCATTTTGCTGCCTACGATGGGAGTGTTAGTTGCCATTTTTGCCCTGGTCTTTTCAGCCTCTACTGCCAGCAAAGAATTTAGCTGGAAAGCAGCAACCCTCAATTCCATCGCATTGATGATTTTTGTCTATCTGGTGTTTATTGTCGGCCTCAAGCTGACTTTCCCAGTTTTGCCGTTCTTTTTCGACTAATCACCGGGAATCAGAAAAATGGAATTATTTAACAATCTCGCTCTCGGATTTGATACCGCGTTTACGCTTCAAAACCTCATGTATTGCTTTATTGGCTGTCTTTTAGGCACGCTGATTGGAGTACTCCCAGGCCTAGGACCAATTGCCACCATTGCCATGCTGTTGCCAGCTACTTATGCCCTGCCTCCGATTGCAGCCCTCATTATGTTGGCCGGTATTTATTACGGTTCTCAATACGGCGGCTCAACCACTGCTATCTTGCTCAATATCCCAGGAGAGACGTCCTCAGTGGTAACCGCAATTGATGGCTATCAAATGGCTAAAAATGGGCGTGGGGGAGTAGCGCTATTCACAGCTGGTATGGGCTCATTCTTTGCTGGTTGCGTAGCTACTTTGGTTCTAGCAGCCTTTGCTGCACCACTATCTGAGCTGGCCTTCAAATTTGGTCCCGCCGAATACTTTTCCCTAATGGTTTTAGGGTTAATTGGTGCGGTTGTTTTGGCCTCAGGCTCTTTGATTAAAGCTATTGGCATGATCATCTTAGGTCTACTTATGGGCTTGATTGGAACCGACGTCAACTCTGGCGTTGCTCGCTACTCTTTTGATATTCCTCAACTAAGCGATGGAATCGGCTTTGTAAGCGTTGCCATGGGCGTCTTTGGTTTTGCCGAAATCATGGGCAACTTAGAGAAAAGAGGTGATGACGAGAGTTTCCTCAATAAAGTCACCTCCATGATTCCAACCAAGAATGACATCAAGCGCATGGTGCCATCAATATTACGCGGCACAACGATTGGCTCATTTTTAGGCATCCTACCGGGTGGTGGCGCTGCCCTAGCAGCATTTGGCGCCTATTCAGTTGAGAAAAAGTCTTCCAAACACACTGCTGAATTTGGTAAGGGTGCGATCGAAGGTGTGGCCGGCCCTGAAGCGGCCAATAATGCCGCAGCCCAAACCTCCTTCATTCCTTTACTCACATTAGGCATTCCGCCAAATGCTGTGATGGCTTTGATGGTTGGCGCGATGACCATTCATAACATCCAACCAGGTCCACAAGTAATGACCAGCAACCCCACGCTATTCTGGGGTCTGATTGCGTCTATGTGGATTGGTAACGTGATGCTGATCCTCCTGAACCTGCCTTTGATTGGCATCTGGGTAAAACTACTTAAAGTGCCTTATCGCCTGATGTACCCGGCAATCTTGGTGTTCTGCTGTATCGGTGTCTTTACAGTCAACAACTCTGTTTTTGATGTCTATGTCACCGCAGGATTTGGCTTAATCGGCTACCTATTCTTCAAGCTGGGTTGTGAACCGGCTCCATTGCTCTTAGGCTTTGTTCTGGGCCCTATGATGGAAGAAAATTTCCGCAGAGCTCTATTACTCTCTCGTGGAGATTTTTCGACTTTCTTTACACGGCCCCTATCACTAGGCCTTTTGATTGCAGCTGCCTTACTCGTTGTGATCGTAGCGCTTCCAGCGGTTAAGAAAACTCGCGAAGAGGCCTTTGTGGAAGAGTAATTGGAAATAATCTAAATCAGGCCCGCAAGTGATTGCGGGCTTTTTTCTTTTAAGGGTTGAGTTTTCTCTACAATGATCCCATGTCTCAAGATAGCAAATCCTCCAAAACTACTGTCGGTACGGTTACCGAACCCTCCAACTTTTTACGTCAGATTATTGATCATGACTTGGCGAGCGGTAAATACCAAAACCGCCAAGATAGAGATGGGCAAGCTATTCCCTCAATCATCACCCGCTTTCCACCGGAGCCCAATGGTTACCTCCATATTGGTCACGCCAAAAGCATTTGCCTTAACTTTGGTCTAGCGAACGACTACAACTCTCAAGCTGGTGGCGCGCGTTGCAACATGCGCCTGGATGACACCAATCCCGTAAAAGAGGATGTTGAATACGCTGATAGTATTTTGGATGCGGTGAAATGGCTTGGATTTGATTGGGGTACGCACCTCTATCACGCAAGTGATTACTTTGATCAGCTTTATGCCTTTGCAGAACTGCTAATTGAAAATGGCAAAGCCTATGTTGACAGTCAAACTGCCGATGAGATTCATTCAAATCGCGGCAACTTTGGCCAAGCTGGAAAAAACAGCCCCTATCGTGATCGCACCCCCACTGAAAATCTGAACTTGTTTAGAGAAATGCGCGCCGGTAAATATCCAGACGGTGAGCATGTTCTGCGCCTGAAGATTGACATGGGGCATCCTAATATTGTGATGCGTGATCCTGTGGTCTATCGCATTCGACATACCGATCATCACCGCACTGGCAACAAATGGTGCATCTATCCTTTATATGACTTCACCCACTGCATATCAGATGCATTAGAGAACGTTTCACATTCAATTTGCACACTCGAATTTGAAAATAATCGTCCCTTGTATGACTGGATTATTGCCTCATTAACTGAGCTTGGGGTTTTTAAGAACCCTGTGCCCCATCAATATGAATTTGCTCGTCTCAACTTGACATACACCATTACTAGTAAGCGCAAGTTATTACAACTGGTAGAAGAAAAACATGTTGATGGCTGGGATGATCCACGCATGCCAACCATTGTCGGTATTCGCCGCAGAGGCTACACACCAGAAAGTATCCGCCTATTCTGCGAACGTATTGGCGTCTCTAAAGCAGATAGCTGGATTGATATGAGCACGCTGGATCAGGCCCTGCGTGATGATCTTGAAGCTAAGGCACCTAGAGCAACCGCTGTTCTCAAGCCACTCAAACTCGTTATTGAAAACTTTGATTCATCTGCTAGCGAACCTTGCTCAGCACCACGTCATCCTCAGCATCCCGAATGGGGAAATCGAGAATTTCATTTCACGCGTGAGTTGTGGATCGAGGCTGATGACTTTATGAAAGAACCTATCAAAGGATTCTTTAGGCTTTATCCTCCAAGCGGCGATCAGCCCGGTGGACGTGTACGCTTGCGCCATGGTTTTGTGATTGAGTGCACAGGCTTTGAAGTTGATGCAGCTGGCAATGTTATTCAAGTCAACGCGACTCACTTCCCTGATAGCAAGAGCGGAACTCCTGGATCAAATAACTACAAAGTCAAAGGCAATATTCATTGGGTTAGCGCTGCAGAAGCGGTGCCAGCAGAAGTTCGTTTGTATGACTACCTTTTTAGCGATCCACATCCCGATAGTGGCAATAAGAATTTTTTAGATGCAATTAATCCAAACTCCAAACAAACCATTACCGCTTATCTTGAACCCAGCATGAAAGACGCTAAAGCAGAGGAGCGTTTTCAGTTTGAGCGTCATGGGTATTTCGTTGCTGATCAAGTGGACTCAAAACCCGGGGTACCAGTGTTTAACCGCACAGTTGGGCTTAAGGATTCTTGGAAATAGTTTTCAAAAACTCTGTTACGCTTGGGTAACGTAGTGGTGTTTTCAGTTCTTTGAGTCGTTCATTGCTGACACGCCGAGACTCCCTCATAAAAGACCATAGCATTGGGGATACTATTTTTTCCACCTCTGTAACAGGTAATCTTGGTGGACGCTCTAAGCCAAAAGCATCAGCCACTTCATCAAAGTAATCGCCCATCTTTGATTCGCTACCATCACAGGCATTAATCACTCTTTGAGGTTTGCCGTGGTAAACCGTTGCACAAATGAGCCTAGCCAAATCATCGCTCTGAATATGGTTGGAGTAAGCGTCCTCGCTAGCCAACAATGCCGGCACGCGCGACTGAATACGTTCAATTGGCAAGCGATCTAATGCGTAGATTCCAGGTACCCTGAGGATAGTTAAGGCCACCCCATGGGCTGGTGCCCACAGACGCAATACTTGCTCAGCATCAACTCGTCGCTTGGCTCGCTCACTTTGAGGCATCAATGGCGAACTCTCCACCACCTTACCCCCTCTATGATCCCCATAAACTCCAGTGGTGCTGATGTAAATAAGGCGTCTGACAACGCTAGAGCCTTGGGATAAAATTCTTAGGAGATTGCGAGTTCGGAAATCGCGATGCCCAACATTTTGGGGTGGCGCTAAATGGATCACGGTTTGTGCAAGACCCCCTAAACGCCACAAGCTATCGGGCTTATCCAGATCCCCCAAAATTGGAATCGCACCAACCGCTCTCAACGCCTCAAAACGTGTTTTTTGGGAAGTTAAGGCATACACGCGGTAATTTTTGATGAGCTGCCTGGCAACACGCAGGCCGATATCGCCACAGCCAATAATCAAGATTCGAGTTTTACCAAAAGATTGCATAAGTTACATCGTAACGATTTATTGAAAGGAATGAGAGTGTCTTACCAAGTCACGCTCAAAACGAGCGGTAAACAATTTAGAGTTGACCAGGATGAGACCATACTAGATGCTGCGCTCAAGCAGGGAATCACCCTGCCTTATGGTTGCAAGAATGGTGCCTGTGGATCCTGTAAAGGCAAAGTCATTGAGGGAAGCCTAGAGCATGGTCAACACAGCGATGCAGCCCTCAGTAAGGCCGATGAAACGGCTGGAGCAATTCTATTTTGCTGCGCTTACCCACAGTCAGATCTCCTTATAGAGGCACGCGAAGTACAAGGAGCTGGTGATATCGCCATTCGCAAAGTGCCTTGTCGCGTTAATTCCATTACCAAACCCAGTTCAGATGTCGCTATCCTCAAATTACAGTTACCAGCTACAGAACGCTTCCAATTTTTGGCCGGGCAATATCTAGAGTTTTTATTAAAAGATGGGCAACGACGCGCTTACTCAATCGCAAATGCGCCTGATCAAGAAGGTCCCCTAGAGCTACATATTCGGCATTTACCAGGCGGTCTCTTCACCGATTTTGTCTTTGGCGCGAAAGACCCAGCACTCAAAGAAAAAGATATTCTGCGTTTTGAAGGCCCCCTTGGCAGCTTCTTTTTGCGAGAAGACTCGAAAAAACCTATTATTTTCGTTGCCGCAGGAACCGGTTTTGCGCCAATCAAATCAATCATTGAACAAATGCAACATAAACAAATAGCTCGTCCCATACATCTGTATTGGGGAGGCCGCAGACCAAGCGACTTATACCTTGATGAGCTTTGCCAAGACTGGGTGAAAAGTATTCCCAATCTTACCTACACCCCTGTGATTTCCGATGCACTTCCAGAAGATCAATGGGAAGGACGTACTGGATTTGTCCATCAAGCAGTCATGGCCGACCACCCAAATATGGCAGATCATCAGGTGTATGCATGTGGAGCCCCTGTGATGGTCAATGCAGCTCGCCAAGACTTTTCATCACAATGTCATCTTCCTGAAGAAGAATTCTTCGCAGACTCCTTTACCAATGCAGCAGACCTTGCCGCAAAATGAGCAACTAAGCGCGATAATAGAAACCATATTTAACACCCCCTATCTGAACCACATGAATACACTAGCCCAAGCAGTCGATCACCACTCGGTGATGTTTATTACCCAACGACCAGAATTAGTGATGGCTGAAGGTAAAGGATCATGGTTAATAGATAGCAATGGCAAGCGCTACTTAGATTTTTTGCAAGGTTGGGCTGTGAACTGCCTTGGTCACAGCAATCAGGGCATGATTGATGCTCTTAACGCACAAGCCAAAAAGCTCATCAACCCGAGTCCAGCTTTTTACAACGAACCAATGATTCGTTTATCTAATTTGCTCACAGATAATAGTTGTTTTAATAAAGTGTTTTTTGCCAATAGCGGCGCAGAAGCCAATGAAGGCGCTATCAAGTTGGCACGCAAATGGGGTCAATTAAATAAATCTGGCGCCTTTGAGATCATCACTTTTGATCATAGCTTTCATGGGCGCACATTAGCAACAATGAGCGCCTCAGGAAAGCCGGGTTGGGATACGATGTTTGCGCCACAAGTTCCTGGATTTCCTAAGGCAGATTTAAATGATTTAGATTCGGTTAAAAAACTGGTAACCGATAAAACTGTTGCAGTCATGCTGGAGCCCGTTCAAGGTGAAGGTGGAGTGATCCCAGCAAATAAAGCGTTCATGAAAAGCTTACGTCAATTTACAAAAGAAAATAATCTGCTACTGATTGTTGATGAGGTTCAGGCAGGTTGTGGGCGGACTGGGAAACTCTTTGCTTACCAGCACTTTGATATTGAACCTGACATCATGACTCTGGGCAAAGGTATTGGCGGAGGTGTTCCGCTAGCTGCATTGCTAGCCACCGATGCAGTTGCCTGCTTTGTTCCAGGAGATCAAGGTGGCACCTACAACGGCAACCCCCTCATGACTGCAGTGGGCATCAGCGTGATAGATCAACTACTTGCTCCAGGTTTTTTAGAGTCCGTACACAGTAAGGGGCAACTGCTCAGTCAAGAACTGCAGTCCATCTCCACAGAATTTAATCTTGCTGGCGAACGTGGTGAAGGCTTATTGCGCGCTTTAATTCTGAGTGGCGATATCGGCCCAAAACTAGTTGAACTTGCACGTGATCGCAACCCTGAAGGCCTGTTGATTAATTCACCAAGACCCAATCTTTTGAGATTTATGCCGGCACTTAATGTAAGCGAAGATGAAATCCGTCAAATGTGCAATATCTTGCGAGAATTACTCAAGCAGATCCATTAAGCACTAAAAATCTAGTTAGTTATTAGCAAAATTAGGGGCCCACTAGGGCCCCTTAAGGTTAATTACAGTCGGCTTTTTCTAAGGAACTAATCGACTAAATTCTTAGGTAGTGAAAAAGTAACATCCTCCACCACACCTTCTAAATTACGAATGCTACGTGGTCCGAACTCTTGAATTTTTTTCACGATAGATTGAGCCAAACTTTCTGGGGCTGATGCACCGGCAGTCAAACCAATTCGCTTCTTGCCTGCAAACCATTCAGCTTTTAACTGGTCTGGGGCATCTACCATGTAAGCCGGAACTCCCAACTTTTCAGCTAATTCACGCAAGCGATTGGAGTTGGAGCTTGCCTGACTACCCACGACAATCACTACCTCCACTTGAGGGGCCATAAATTTAACAGCGTCTTGACGATTTTGGGTGGCATAACAAATATCTTGCTTGCGTGGCTGCACGATCTTGGGAAACTTTTCAGTTAATGCTTCAACAATTTCTTTAGTCTCATCTACAGAGAGGGTGGTTTGCGTAACAAAAGCAATTTTTTCATCTACTCCAAAAGGTAATGCCGCAACATCAGCCACTTTCTCTATCAAATGAACACCTTCTTTAACTTGACCCATGGTGCCCTCTACCTCTGGATGTCCAGCATGGCCAATCATCAATACCGTATACCCCTCTTTGCACATCTTGATGACTTCCAAGTGCACCTTGGTAACCAAAGGACAGGTTGCGTCATACACCTGAAGGCCTCGCTCCTGCGCATCTTGACGAACCTCTTGGGATACACCATGAGCACTGAACACCACGATGCCACCCTTAGGCACTTGGTCCAACTCATCCACAAACACGGCACCCTTTTCGCGCAACTCATTAACGACATAAGCATTGTGCACAATCTCATGACGTACATAGATTGGCGCACCAAAACGACTCAGCGCTTCATTCACAATATTGATTGCACGATCAACCCCAGCACAAAAGCCACGCGGCTGAGCCATCAAAATTTCTGCAAAATCTTGGGTAGTGGATTGATTCATCATCAGTTACAAAATCGCCACAATTTCAGCTTCGAAAGTGACGGCTCTGCCGGCCAGCGGATGATTGAAATCAAACCAAGCACCCTCCTCATTAATCGACTGCAAGACGCCAGCATATTGGGCGCCACCAGGGGCATTGAATTCAATAACATCGCCAGGATTAAATTGAACATCATCTTCGCGACCCTCTTTGAGTGCGCCCAAAGATACCCACTGAATCAATTCTTCTTTGCGCTCACCAAAACTCTCTTGGGGCTCAAGAAGTGCACTTTTCTTTTCCCCAACACCCAATCCCATTAACACTTTTTCAAAACAAGGCGCAAATTGTCCGGAACCCATCAAGATCGTCGCAGGGCGATCGATAAAAGTATTGATGTAATCCTCCCCGCTAGGCAAGGTCAATCTGTAGTTGAGAGTCAGGAAAGAATTGGGCAAAACCGTAAGCTTAGTCATAAGGTAATTGTATCTAGGCCTGAGGCAAGCGTGCACTCCCCTATTACTGATTGGCCAAAAATGGAACAGCCCCGTGAAAAGATGCGCACCCATGGGGCTAGCGCCCTGACCGATGCGGAATTGCTAGCAATCTTTCTCCGTGTAGGGGTTAAAGGCAAATCTGCTGTTTCATTAGCGCAAGATTTGTTGCATTACTTTGGCAATTTGCCGCGCCTCCTTTCCTGCACACCAGAGGAATTAACCCGCATTCATGGCATGGGGATTTCAAAATGGTCTCAAATTCAAGCGGCCTATGAATTAGTTAAGCGCAGTCTTGAAGTGACCCTTTCCGAAGAATCTGTTTTTACCTCTTCAGACTATGCCAGAGAGTACTTACAAGCCAAAATTGGACGACTACCGCACGAGGTGTTCCTCTGTCTTTATCTTGACTCAGGTATGCGATTAATCGAATGCCAAGAACTCTTTAGAGGGTCTTTGGAGCACACGGCCATTTACCCGCGAGAAATCCTCAAAGAAGCCCTGTCTCGTAATGCCAGCGCCCTGATCGTGGCTCACAATCACCCTAGTGGTAACCATATCCCTAGCAAATCCGATCAAGAATTAACTAAAACGCTCATCAAAACCCTCAATTTAGTTGATATTCCGCTGTTAGATCACTGCATTGTGAGCGGCACAGGATTTTTCTCGTTTTTAGAGGCTGGCCTTATGAAGTATGACAAAATAAGATAGTAATCACTAACTTATTGACTAATTTTTGCCCCTTATACCCATAAATCGGCCAAATCACCCAAAACAATCCAAATTAGGGGTAGATCAAACTAGGCTGAGACTGATACAATCTTCTTTTTTCGCAATTAATGGAGTTATGTCATGGCAAAAGTTTGCCAAGTCACTGGGAAGAAGCCGATGGTTGGCAACAATGTATCCCATGCAAACAATAAAACGAAGCGTC
>JACCDI010879496.1_pt1 | contig 11032 bp, 11 predicted proteins | sample 7442791 | NCBI WGS metagenome assembly JACCDI01 (sample SAMN15323434, study PRJNA562643) | freshwater metagenome | isolation source: river surface water | place: USA:Blue River Watershed | collected 2017-08-15
CTGTTATTTATATAAGTGTAACTAGCTGTAAATAATGCACTGCGCCTCATTGATTCACTATTTGTATAAGTAATCATTAATCCAATCAAATGACGCCAATCTATTTCGGCAAAACGCACACAAAAAAAAGAATAATAAATGATAATAAATAATATAATTGAAGCCAATTTTAAAATATTTTTTTTACTTTCGTGGTCACATTTAGTAACAAAAATGTTGTTTTAAAATAAAGTTTTTTATTTTTGCCAACAAATTAAAATTAAAAATTAGAAATTATGTCAGACATTGCATCAAGAGTTAAAGCGATTATCGTAGACAAATTAGGAGTTGACGAAAACGAAGTTGTAACAGAAGCAAGCTTCACAAACGATTTAGGAGCTGATTCATTAGACACTGTTGAGCTTATTATGGAATTCGAAAAAGAGTTCGATATTCAAATTCCAGACGATCAAGCAGAAAACATTGCTACTGTAGGTCAAGCTATTTCTTACATCGAGGAAGCTAAGAAATAATAAATTTACAAACCCGTAAACAATTTTTTTTGATTACGGGTTTTTATTATTTTAAAAAATTAACTTATTTTTGATTGAATTTCAATCACACTATATTGAAATACCCTTGTCTCTTTATAATTAACCTAAAGATTACATGGGTATTATTTGTTTAAAAGATTACTAAAATAAAACTATATGCAATTAAAAAGAGTTGTTGTAACTGGACTTGGAGCTTTAACCCCAATTGGAAATTCAATTGAAGAATATTGGGATGGTTTAGTAAATGGTAAAAGCGGAGCCGCTCCAATCACCTATTATGATACTGAAAAGCATAAAACAAAATTTGCGTGCGAAGTTAAAAACTTCAACATAGAAGATTTTGTCGATCGTAAAGAATCCAGAAGAATGGACAAATTTGTTCACTATGCGGTTGCTGCAAGTGAAGAAGCCATAAAAGACGCTGGAATTACAGATGAAAACGTAAACAAACAACGCGTTGGAGTAATTTGGGGTGCCGGAATTGGCGGTTTAGAAACTTTCCAAGACGAAGTAATGAGTTATGCTCAAGGCGATGGAACTCCGCGTTTCAATCCGTTCTTTATTCCTAAAATGATTGCCGATATCGCTCCAGCTCACATTTCGATGCGCAACGGATTTATGGGTCCGAATTACACTACTGTTTCTGCTTGTGCTTCTTCAGCCAATGCTTTAATTGATGCCTTCAACTACATTCGTTTGGGAATGTGTGACGTCATCATTTCGGGTGGTTCAGAAGCTGCTGTAACCATTGCAGGAATGGGCGGATTCAACTCGATGCAAGCGTTATCGACTCGTAATGAAAGTCCGGAAACCGCTTCACGACCATTCGATGCCACTCGCGACGGATTTGTTTTAGGAGAAGGTGCTGGCGCATTGGTTTTAGAAGAATTAGAACACGCCAAAGCGCGTGGAGCTAAAATATATTGCGAAATTGGCGGTGGCGGAATGTCGTCGGATGCCTACCACTTAACAGCTCCACATCCGGAAGGAATTGGAGTAATTGCTGTGATGGAAAATACCTTACGCGATGCCGGAATGAAACCAGAAGAAGTGGATCACATCAATACTCACGGAACTTCCACTCCGTTGGGAGATGTTGCCGAATTGAAAGCAATTAGCCACGTATTTGGTGATCATGCTAAAAATATCAACATCAATTCGACTAAATCAATGACTGGTCATTTATTGGGTGCTGCAGGTGCAATTGAAGCGATTGCATCAATTTTGGCTATGAAACACGGAATTGTTCCTCCAACAATCAATCACTCAGTAGTTGATGAAAATATTGATCCTTCATTAAATCTTACTTTAAACAAAGCGCAAAAAAGAGACATTAAAGTGGCTATGAGTAATACTTTCGGCTTTGGAGGTCATAATGCCTGTGTTCTTTTTAGAAAATTAGAGTCGTAATTGTATGCGCTTTATCAACAAAATATTTCCAAAAAAATCCCGCTCTACTGAAGACGGGAATTTTTTTGCCACAATTGAAAAAATCATAGGCTCAAAACCCAATAATCTTAAATATTACAGAAAAGCATTTACTCATCGATCTTCAAACAAGGTTGATGATAATGGCAATCCCATCAACTATGAACGTTTAGAATTTTTGGGCGATTCAATGCTGAGTTCGGTTATTGCGGCACATTTATACAAAGAAGCGCCTTTGGGAGATGAAGGTTATCTGACTAAAATGCGGTCTAAAATTGTGAGTCGCGAACACCTCAACGAATTGGGTCGCGATTTGAACTTAATTGATCATGTAGAAAGCAAAGTGCCTTTTTCTCATTTTGGTGAAAACATTCACGGAAATATTTTTGAAGCCTTAGTTGGAGCTATTTTCTTAGACAAAGGCTATTCGGGTTGCGAAGAATTCATCCAAAAAAGAGTCATTATTCCTTATGTTGATATCGCTCGATTGGAAGGTAAAGTAATCAGTTACAAAAGTTTATTAATCGAATGGTGTCAAAAAGAAAAAAAGAATTTCAACTACGAAATTTTTGATGATAATGGCAACGATGGTCAAAAACATTTTGCCGTAAAACTTTCGATTGATAATAAATTGATTGCAAAAGCTCGAGCAACCTCTAAAAAGAAAGCCGAAGAAATTGCCTCCAAAAGAGCCTATTTTTCGTTTCAGGAAAAAATTGACAATAAAAGCTAAGTTTTTCTAAAAGCTACATCGTTTTCGTTCATAAAATATCGTTAATCTGAACGGACATTACTTAATTGTAACGGCATAAATACTATATTTACATCTTATTTTTAGGCGAAATGAGCGCTCTTAGATTACACATTGAAGAATTTGACGACATTGATTTTCAACTGGTAGCCATTCATACTTCGTTAGAAGATTTCCGATTGGCTTATTTTATAAATCAAGTTGCTGCGTTGAATTTATCAAAGTGTAATTCAGAAATAAATATTAAAAATGAGATAGGCGAAACCACGTTTACTCATTTTATTTTTGAAGATGAAAAAAAAGACGTTTGTTGGAATTTAATTCAGAATAAAACTGAAATTCTTTCGACTAAAAACCAACGAGGACAAGGGCTTTTTGCCGAAACCGAACAGCAAGTTTTAACAAAAATCTATCTTTTACCAGAGTATCGAAAAGTAGATTATTTCTTAAAAATTGAAAACGTACATGAAAATGAAAGTGTGCAAACTGTACTCTCAAAAATAAATACCATCGATCGAGTAAATACAGCTTATTTAGTTGATCCTGAAAAAATAAAGTCAAAAAATAATTTAATTTTTTAATAATGCCAACAAGAAAAAAGACGAAAATTGTAGCCACACTTGGTCCAGCATGTAGTACCCAAGAAGTGATTAAAGCTATGATTGATGCTGGAGTGAATGTTTTTAGAATTAATTTTTCTCACGCCGACTACGCTGATGTTAAAGAACGAATTGACATAATTAGAGGTTTAAATAATGAATTTGGCTATACTACCGCCATTTTAGCCGACTTACAAGGTCCAAAACTGAGAGTAGGTGTCATGAAAGAAGATGTAGTAGTAAAACCTGGCGACATCATTACCTTTCAAACCGCAGAAGACGTTCCCGGAACTGCCGAAAGAGTATACATGAATTACAAAGAGTTCCCAAGAGATGTAAATCCAGGTGAACGTGTTTTATTGGACGATGGAAAATTGATGTTTGAAGCTCTTGAAACCAACGGAACAACCGAAGTAAAATGTAAAGTAATTCAAGGCGGACCATTGAAATCGAAAAAAGGAGTTAATCTTCCGAATACTAAGGTTTCGCTTCCTGCATTGACCAAAAAAGACATTAAAGATGCGCTTTTTGCCATTGAAAATCAAGTAGATTGGATTGCATTGTCATTCGTAAGAACTCCTGCTGATTTAGAAGAATTGCAAGATTTGATTGCCAAAAACTCCGATCACAAAATTCCGATTGTAGCCAAAATTGAAAAACCAGAAGCGGTAGAAAATATTGATAAAATCGTAGCTTTTTGTGATGGATTAATGGTAGCTCGTGGTGATTTGGGAGTTGAAATTCCAGCGCATGAAGTTCCGTTAATTCAAAAGAAATTAATTCACAGAGCTAAAACAGCCCGAATTCCAGTAATTGTAGCCACTCAAATGATGGAAACGATGATTACTAGTTTGACACCAACACGTGCAGAAGTAAATGACGTTGCTAACTCAGTGATGGATGGAGCCGATGCAGTGATGCTTTCGGGTGAAACTTCAGTAGGAAATTATCCTGTTCAAGTAATTGAAAAAATGACTCAAATCATTGAAGCTGTTGAAGATTCACCGCTGATTCAAGTGCCTCAAAATCCGCCTCACGTTAGAACCAAACGTTTTATTACAAAATCCATTTGTTATCACGCAGCTGTAATGGCCAATGAAATTCACGCCAAAGCTATTTCAACCTTAACCAACAGTGGATATACCGCATTTCAAATTTCGGCTTGGCGACCCAAATCACATATTTTAGTGTACACATCCAATAAAAGAATCCTTACCCAATTGAACTTACTTTGGGGTGTAAATGCCTTTTACTACGACAAATTCGTAAGCACTGACGATACGGTAGAAGACATCAATCATATTGCGAAAGAAAACGGATTTGTAAAGAAAGGCGATATGCTGATTAACTTGGCAGCAATGCCTGTTGTGGCGAAAGGAATGGTGAATACTTTGCGTATTTCTGAAATCGAATAAACGGTTTTCGAATTGTTTAAAACTCCTATTTTGAAACTGATTTTGCATTAAAAAATTACTTATTTTTACTGCAATTAACAGCCAAAAATAAATTTTACGATGAGTACAGAAAAAGACGCCAAATTAAAAGCACTACAACTTACATTAGACAAATTAGACAAGACGTACGGTAAAGGAACTGTAATGAAAATGGGCGATAAAGCCGTTGAAGAAGTAGAAGTTATTCCTTCTGGTTCTTTGGGTCTTGATTTAGCATTGGGAGTAAACGGTTATCCTAAAGGAAGAATTATAGAAATATACGGTCCGGAATCATCGGGTAAAACCACACTTACTTTACATGCCATCGCAGAAGCTCAAAAAGCGGGAGGAATTGCTGCTTTTATCGATGCAGAGCACGCCTTTGATCGTTTTTATGCCGAAAAATTAGGAATTGATATAGATAACTTAATCATTTCTCAACCGGATAATGGAGAGCAAGCGTTGGAAATTGCCGAAAATTTGATTCGATCTGGAGCGATTGATATTGTAGTAATTGACTCAGTTGCAGCATTGACTCCAAAAAGTGAAATTGAAGGCGAAATGGGTGATTCTAAAATGGGATTGCACGCTCGTTTGATGTCGCAAGCACTTCGAAAACTTACTGGAACTATTAGCAAAACGCATTGTACCGTTTTCTTCATCAACCAATTAAGAGAAAAAATCGGAGTAATGTTTGGAAATCCTGAAACTACTACAGGTGGAAACGCATTAAAATTCTATGCTTCTGTACGTTTGGACATCCGAAGAGCTTCACAAATTAAAGACGGTGAAAATGTAATTGGAAACCGAACTAAAGTTAAAGTAGTTAAAAACAAAGTAGCGCCACCATTCAAAACCGCCGAATTCGATATTATGTACGGAGAAGGTGTTTCAAAAACAGGTGAAATTTTAGATTTAGCTGTAGAATTTGAAATCATCAAAAAAGCAGGTTCATGGTTCAGTTATGGCGATACCAAATTAGGTCAAGGTCGAGATGCTGTGAAACTACTCATTAAAGACAATCCGGAATTAGCCGATGAACTCGAGCAAAAAATTAAAGAGCTCATCAAAGAAAATAACGACTAAAATTTCATCCCGATAATTATCGGGATGTTTTTTTTAATTTTACACGCAACCTTTTTAATCTCTAAACATCTAATCTTAAAAAATAATCAAATGAACCGTATAATTTCTGCTTTATCCTTGTGCTTGCTTTTGGTTGCTTGTCAGCCTGAAGGCGTTGATAGTTATTCTCTTGAAATACTACCTGTAGCTAAAGTTGAATTAGAACCAGATTTCACCTTTGCTAAAGACAGTGTTACCGTAATACCTGTAAAATACCTTCGCCCTTCAAATTGTCACTTTTATGAAGATTTTTACTATGAGAAAAATGATTTTACTCGAATAATAGCCATTTACAATGCTAAACTTAATAAAGATAATTGCCAAAACATCGCAAATGATACTATAACTGTTCCTCTTAAATTTAAACCTGTTGAATTGGGAACATACACACTTAAATTCTGGAAAGGAACAAATAGTGCGGGTGAAGACGAATTTTTTGAATACCAAGCTACTGTAAATCATTAAATATAAAATTTGAGTACAGAAGAACTCATAAATGATTGTCAAAAAAATGATATTAAGGCTCAAGAACAATTATACAAGTTATACGCTCCAAAATTGTTTTCTGTATGCTTAAAATATTCTCGTAACTATACAGAAGCTCAAGATAATTTACAAGATAGTTTCTTGTTAATTTTTAAAAACATACACAAATATTCGTTCAAAGGCTCATTGGAAGGTTGGTTAAAAAGAGTGGTTACAAACCATATTTTACAACAGTACAGAAAAGAATCTTTTTTAACTGTAGTTGATGAAAATTTACCTGAAGACGTTGAAGTTGAAATAGACAGCGACTCCGTTTCCTCAGAATATTTAATGAAAATTATTCAGGAATTACCCGATCGCTATCGATTGGTTTTTAATTTATATGTGTTAGATGGGTATTCACATCAGGAAATAGCTGAGCATTTGAACATTAATATAGGAACATCGAAATCAAATTTGTCTAGGGCAAAAATGATTTTGAAAGAAAAAATAGAATTACATACTGGCACCAAAAAAATGCCACAAGTACAATGAGTGAAAGAAAAAATATAGAACGCCTTTTTCAAGAAAAATTAGACCACTTTGAAGTTGCGCCACCAGAAGAACTTTGGAGCAACATCAGAGTTGAATTAGAAAAAGACAAGAAAAAAAGAAGAATTATTCCATTTTGGTGGAAGCTATCGGGTGTTGCTGCATTATTTGTGGTAGGGTTCGGACTGTATACATTGGTTTCAAATGATACTAACTCTAAGCAAAAAATAAATTCATCTGATGCTGTTGTTTCTACAGAAAACACAAATCAAAACAATAATTCAAAAACCAATTCTTCTAAAAATTCAGAAAAAATTAATAATTCAAAAGAAAAAGAGCAAATTAAGATTAGCACATCCAAATCAGCAATTGCAACAGTAAATTCTCCGAATCAAAAAACAAATTCTTCTACAGAAAAAGTAACTGAAACGAAAAAAACGTTGGGTTATAATCAACAAAAAGAAAGAAATTCCATTGCTTCTTATTCAAATATTACAAAAAAACAACATACTAAAAACCAAATTGAAAATAACACCGTAAATAATACAGAAACGGTTGCTCAAGTAAATTCAAGTAAAACTAACACTAAAAATTACATCGTAAACAACGATTTAATTGAAAATAAAGCTTCAGGAGAAGGTATTGCTAAATCAAACCTGAACAACTCAAACAATATCAAAGAAGATAAAATTGCTATGAAAAATCAGAATGATATTGCAAATACAAAGGACAACATTGTCAAAAAACAAGATTCTGCAGCTATTGCTACTGTTGAACCTAATGCGATGGAAGAATTGCTAAAAGAAAAGGAAAAAGAAAACACCCAAAAACAAAAAATAAACAGGTGGCAAGTTACACCTAATTTGGCTCCTGTTTATTTTGGGTCTTTTGCTAATGGTTCGCCTTTGGATGATATGCTGAATTCAAACACCAAAACCTATAACACTAACTTAAGTTATGGTATTGGAGTCAATTATGCTGTTTCAAAAAAGGTAAAAATCAGAACTGGAGTTAATATTCTTAACGTAGATTATGACACTCAAGGAATTGTTTTTTATCAAGATATGAATGCAAAAACCATGAAAAATATTGACCCAACAGTTCAAGGGTCGATGATTCAAATCAAACCATTAACTTATGTTGATACACAATTAGGCCGACTTGTAAGTGAGCGTTTTGATGGTGTTTTGAATCAAAAATTGGGTTATGTAGAAATGCCAGTAGAAATGTCGTATAAAGTTTTAGATAAAAAATTTGGTGTTGAATTGATTGGTGGATTTAGCACACTATTCCTCAATAATAACGAAATTTTTCTGAGAACTGACGGATTGAACATGAAAATTGGTGAAGCCAATAACCTAAATACTATTCACTTCAGCTCGAATTTCGGAGTTGGATTGAATTATAAACTATTTAAAAATTTTGACGCTCGAATTGAACCGTCATTCAAATATCAAATTAATACTTTTTCCTCTACAACTGAATTCAAACCTTATATTTTTGGTGTGTATTCTGGTGTAAGTTATCGGTTTTAGGTTAGTTTCTGTTTAAAATTAGTTAAGTGGTGTTATTGCCTTCGGGCTATAGCAAGAAAGAGTGCTCGGCCAAGCACTCTTTTTTTATTGATTGTATTCTAAAAGTTGACTCAAAATCACTTCTCTTGTTTGCTCTTTCAATTTGATTTTATCCGCCGATGTCAATCCTTTGGTTTCGATAAAATGATGGACTTTGGCTCTCATTCTTCCGGGACTTCCGCTGAAAAAAGTATAGGATAATCGTTTGATATTATCAGGAAAAGTCATCGGAACTATCGGAATTTGATGTTCGATTGCCAATCGGAAAGCTCCGTCTTTAAATTCATCCAACAATATATGTTCTTCAGGAACTTTGCCTTCCGGAAAAATACAAATGCTCAATCCTTGATTCAACCGTTTTTGAGCTCTAGCATATACTTCCATTCGACTTTTCTGGCTACTTCTATCGACCAAAATACAGGTTCGCTTATAGAAAAAACCAAAAAGCGGAATCTTAACCAATTCTTTTTTCCCCACAAACACAAACGGATTTTTATTGATCGCCAACATCAACATAATATCAGTCATCGATGTATGATTGGCGCAAAACATATAACTTTTACCTAATTCGGTTTCTTGTTCACGCTCTACTTTGTAATAAAATCCCATTCCAAACAAAATGAATTTTGCCCAGATTCGAGCCAACTTAAAGAAAAAAGGATACCATTTTTCGGAAGAAATAGAAATTAAAAGCAGCGGAAACATCACTATAATTGGAAGTGCAATCAAAACGTAAAACCATACGCGCCACAGTATCCAAAAAATCATTTTTAGTAATCTCATACTTCAAAAATAAACAAACGTGTGGAATTTTTCATACAAAGACTTAACTTTGCTGAAATATTAGTTCACCAATGGCAAAAATACTCACCGGAATTCAAAGTACAGGCACACCACATTTAGGAAATTTACTAGGCGCAATTCTTCCTGCAATTCAATTATCTGAAAAAGCAGAAAATCAGTCGTTTCTTTTCATAGCCGATTTACATTCGATTACTCAAATTAAAAATGGCGACGAATTAAGAGGAAACACCTACAGTACTGCTGCAGTTTGGTTGGCATGTGGTTTAGATGTCAATAAAGTGATTTTTTACCGTCAGAGCGATGTGCCTCAAACGGCCGAATTATCATGGTATTTGAGCTGTTTTTTCCCTTTTCAACGTCTTACTTTGGCACACTCGTTCAAAGATAAAGCCGATCGTTTGGAAGATGTTAACGCCGGATTATTTACTTATCCGATGTTGATGGCTGCTGATATTTTGCTTTATGATGCCGAATTTGTTCCCGTTGGAAAAGATCAATTGCAACACATCGAAATTACTCGTGATGTAGCTTCGCGTTTCAATCATCAAATGGGAGAAACTTTTGTGATTCCAGAAGCTAAAATTCAGGAAGAAACCATGTACGTTCCAGGAACCGATGGCCATAAAATGAGTAAATCACGTGGCAATATCATCAATATATTTCTAGACGATAAAGCACTTCGCAAACAAATCATGAGCATTGAAAGCGACAGTACGCCACTAGAAGAACCTAAAAATCCTGATACTTGTAAAATATTTGCCATTTATCAATTAGTAGCCAATGCTTCTCAAATAGCCGAAATGAGAACCAATTATTTGGGTGGAAATTACGGTTACGGTCACGCCAAACAAGCCTTGTTTGAATTGGTTTGCGAAAAATTCAAAACCGAAAGAGAAAAGTACAACTATTACATGGCCAATCTCAACGAAGTAGAAACGCTACTAAAACAAGGCGCTGAAAAAGCATCAATTGTTGCAGATGGTGTTTTGAATAGAGTACGAGTGAAATTAGGTTTCAACTAAACCGCTTCAAATAATTTCCCAGGCAAAGGCCGAATAACACCTTTGAGTTCCATATTCAATAGTAAAGACGACAATTTATAAATCGGAAAATCACAATCCAAAGCAATTACATCGAGTAGTTGCTTTCCGTTTTTTTGGAGGTAATCGTAGATCTTTTGCTCTTCATAATCCAATGTTACAAATAATTGTTTTTGGATTGTCTTGTCATCGCGATCCTGAGAGGCAATCTCCCAATTGAGAAGGTAAATCAAATCGGCTGCCGAAGTCAGTAAATGGGCGCGTTGGGTTTTAATTAAATCGTTACAACCTTGACTCAACTTATCCGTTGTTCTACCCGGAACGGCAAAAACATCGCGATTGTATTCACTGGCCATCGTTGCTGTAATGAGCGAACCGCCTTTTTCGGCGCTTTCAATTACAATTGTCGCTTCTGAAATTCCCGCTACAATGCGATTACGACGAACAAAATTTTCTTTTTCAGGATTGGATGTGCTCCAAAATTCGGTAAGAAAACCACCGTTTTGTTCCATTTTCGCAATGTATTTCTTGTGGGTTTTAGGATAAATTTGATTCATTCCGTGAGCCAAAACACCGATGGTTTGCAAACCAAAATCCATTGCAGCTTGGTGCGCTACTATGTCAACGCCATAAGCAAATCCGCTGACAATTATCGGATTCAGAGGCGCTAAATCTTCGACTAGTTTTTTACAAAAATCGGTTCCATACGAAGTAATTTGTCGTGTTCC
>JACCDI011584834.1_pt1 | contig 11030 bp, 10 predicted proteins | sample 7442791 | NCBI WGS metagenome assembly JACCDI01 (sample SAMN15323434, study PRJNA562643) | freshwater metagenome | isolation source: river surface water | place: USA:Blue River Watershed | collected 2017-08-15
AGTCTTGTGTAGTTTCAAATAAGATGTGTCAAGTTGCCCAAAAACTAAAAAGAAATAAATAATTAATTTTAGATTTTATGACCAATTAAAAGTTAATGATGCCATAATTATTATTTTATTTCTTCACAAGTAAGGTCTTGATTGTAAGTTCTATGTTCCACGAATCAGGTTCTAGAATAAGAAAATCGATTCAAAGTGGTTCTTCAAGACTAAGAATTGATTTTAGAAGGTATTCTTCAATTCTTGAAGTACAGAAAAGGTAACGTGCCATTCCATTCTTGTCTGAATTGATGATTACTAAAACTTCCTTCCTCCATTCAATTGAAAACAATATAAAGTTATATCCTGGAAACAAGAGACAACCAAAACAACAGGGCCTTTGATCTATCATTGGAAAATACCTTGTCAGAAGCATTCTATAGTGGACTAGATAGAATCATTATTTTTACTACAAAAGGCCTACTGACTGATTTGATCATGTTCAATTCATAATTTTATTTTCATAATGTGTAAAATCAAGTTGATTTTTTTGAAACTTGGACAAAATAAAATTAATAAATAATAGAATTTTTATTGTCCACAACACAGTGTAAAGAGACACATTTTATCTTTTTCTCCATTGTTGTTGATTGAACATGGATACAATATGTAAAAAACATACGCCAAAAAGGCACATATTATTATTCAAAATGTATTTCACATTTTTAACAAGCAAGCACAAAATCTTGTTGTCAATTTGACACCTCCATCATTGCCAAACCCACTCCTATTGCAATTTTTCCTCTAATGGATACAATGTTAATATCTTTATTGTCATTGCTCTTGATTGAATATGGTTAAAAATGTGTAAAAAGCTTTGCCAAAAATGCACCTACTAACATTCAAAATGCATCTCACATCATTAAACAAGTAAGCTCAAAATCTCATTGTCAATTTGGCATCTCCATCATTGCCAAACCCTCTCCAATTGCAACCGTTTCTCTAGCGGATGCAATGTTAACAGTTTCTCTGGTACATATTGAAGTAAAGGTCTGGTGTTCAAATACATTCCATATGTTTTGAGATGAGTTGTTGTGTTGATGAAATCATGACATAAAATTCACAAAACATCAGAAACAACTGAAAATAAACAATCATGCTCACCTCCCATGCCACCATTACTCCTTTACAATATATAAACTACAAACAAAACAATATGAGATGTCTATATCACTTTCTTGGAACAGCAATAATGATGTAGGCTTAAATCATAACATTATCAATCCTGGATGACAACACTTTTTAATCTGTGCATTGTAAAGTCATATCAAATAAAAGTACTTTGTTCGAAAAAACTTGCTTTCATGAGTGTACTTAATTATATGAATCATATATAGGTTGTAATGAATTAAGTATTGAAGTCATCCCTGTTGGTTAGAGAAAAATAGTCCATATCCAATGGTTTTCATTTTCGAGATTATTAATCATTTTTCAACTTAATTGGTTTTCAGAATCAGTAAAGAATATGTATTGATTAACTGAAGCATCCTTGGGTTTGTTTTTATCCAAAATATCTCTATGTAAAAAACAACTTAGCATGATTTCTGCTTGCAAAATCAACCATATGGGGTCCTTTGAGGGCTATGATACCTAATCCATTACAATTTTGGTAATAAGTCTACACAACAACTGAATTAAGCATTGGTAAGGATAAAAATGGTTACAATGACTCCTTCTGTTGTTTCCACTCCAACTCCTTTGGCAATATAATTAGATGATAATGTCGTAAAATGGTAGCGTATATGTCCTGCTATCAGCTAATCAAAGAAATTGTTCTTCAAAAACTACAAAAATCTTTCAGTGTCCAGAAAAATGAAATACTACTCCCAAAGAAGCAGGAGAAAATAAATCCCAAAATTTCAGACAGTTTGTAGGTGCATACAGTAAGTCATGATAAGAAAAACATTCACATGAGTGCAGCCTGGTCAATTATTCCTAAATTTGTTGTCTTTTGATAAGTCCAACAATTAAAAGATTGTAACCAATGAAAGTACCCTCATCTCACCAAAGACCTAATACATTATATGAAATGTAAAAATGCAGGTATCAGAGGAAATGGAAGAATCATTTTGAAACAATCATATGTACAAAATGTCCCATCCTGTATCAAATGTAATTTTCAATGCATTTCAGGATGTATGAACAAGCTACTGAGTCCTACAAAAATGTTTCCTACATCAATCATTGTTTTTCCTTATAATGATATGCTCCTTCATTGATTACATCTAAATTAAATATTTTAACAGATTTTAATGACAAACAATCAACAATCATTCATTCAAAATTCTTTAACCATTAAGCATTTCTTGTATTCTGGATTTCAGGTCAAATGATTCCTCATACTGAAGCAATGATCTTAAATCAGTTTTAATGTGCAAATATGTCTTCTTCACCAAACTCAATAATTGGAGTATAGTATTGATTGACAATCATTGCTTTGGTTTCATTGATGCAGCAATACAAAACGCCACATCAATTGTCATGGAAAAGTACTAAAAATAACATTATATCATTTAGAATGAATTTGTCTACATTATTAGTTTTTTGGCAACAACATTTGCTTTGTTGGTTGGAAAGAAAATGGGTGTTGTGGGTCAAAGTTGAAATTGTTACAAATGATTTACTTTTTTATTTAGAAATTCTTTCAAGGTTTTTAGCAGATAAATAGCACATAAGTCAATAAAGCAACAATCATTTGTTCTTATTTTAACAAGAAGAGAATGAGCTTAATTATTATGAATCACCACATAATAATGATTTGTGTGTTACAATTATCAAACACTCTTGTTCCCAGGCTACATTTGTGTTTAGCTTTTCAACTGTTAGACATCATCATCAGTCTTATGATGATTTTTATTATTCAAGTACCAAACTATGATTTGATTGCAGGTTTTTGAATATAAATAATCACAAGATAGATTCAGATTGATCTAGATATATGCTTATGATTAATGTTGAAAATATGATGAACAATGGCACACACTTCAGCCAGTTGTTGCTCAGAGCCAGGGGAAAGAAACCTTTTTGTCCCTTCACTGATTATACAGTTGAATAGACAACTACATTTAAATTCTTGTATAGCTGTGAAATCAAAGGATATAAATCGTTTATGTTTATTTCCATTGCATGGTAAAAAATTGAAGAATTTTTTTACTAAGGTTTGAGTTAGTTGCAAACATGCCAACGTTTTTCTGTTCAATATATTTCCATTCAAAAACGAATTCTTTTCATGCTTCTAGCACACACAACAATCAACCAAATATTCTATCAGTAATATAAGAGATAAACCCTGATTTTCAATCAAATGATAGCTGTGTTTTATTATGATGAAATAATTGTTGTTCAATTGCATACATGTGAATGACGTTTAACTACGTTATAGTACATAATGAAAAGAATGAATTGAGTTGTAGTATATTTTATTGGGTAACAGTAAAAAACCCTAAACATTTTGTGGTATTACCTTAATACTTTACTAAGAGATAATTTCAAATTAAATTTGCTAAATAAATATAATAACCACTGATTCAGTGAATCCACATAGCTTTACCCAATGCTCTTTCAATTACTTGACCTAGATGTCCATGCTTGCATTCTTGGTTGACAACATCTAGTCCAAACGTATGTATTCTGCAAAAATTTTGTAAGGATCATATGGATTTTGGATTTAGGTACTCATTTCCTTGTATTTTCACTTACTTTGTGCTAGACTGATACTATCATGTGCTAGCTTCCTGTCCATTATCTGTTGTGATCTGATGGTCAAAGTCACTCTGTGAGCCATTTAATCAGTGAAGTGAGATGATCCAATTCACTGACATTTGTCAATTCTGCAGTGAAAGAATTATATTTGGTTGCATTTGTACATTCTTTCGCTAAGTACTGGGTATATACCAGCCATATATTATGTGCCACCTACTTGCTTGTTTTTGTCATCGAATTTTCCCTAAACTGGTTGCTGTCACATGCTGCATCACCTGCAACTCTTGAAATCTGTTGTTTGATCATCTGGACACTGCTCATTGCTGAGTCATCATTAATTATGGAGAATGATGCTATGGTTACTTTGATTAAAGAATTTTTAGGAATGTTGCAATGGTTGCATCCTCAATTTCCAGTATTTTTAAATTGTCAATACCATCCTTCAAGAAAAAGTTTTCAGATGATACAGATTTTTATGCTGCATTGCAAGATAGTTTGCAAAACCATTTATTTATCAGATAATAGTTGATCATATGAGGTATTCACCTTATCATTGCAATTCTCATACTCTTGTGCCATCTCATTCTTCCATTTTGGCAATGACCCAGTAATCCCATACCAGCATATTTAAAGCTGCTCAGTAACTTGATTCTTTCACTATTGTGCTCCTCATAATTGATAATACAAGCACAGCTGTCACTCAGTTCCTTTTGTATGTTGTCCAGAATAAGCCAGTGTGGATCATTCATATCCTATAAAAGGCTGATCTTGAATTTATCTAGAATGGGATTGTAATACTCAGGTATATGTTGTTCATAATATGAAGAATTAAACCACAACCTATCATTTTTGTGCAAGGTGGAAGTTTCCCATCTGCAAATGTAAGTGACTCCAACTTGGAAATCCATTCTGTGCAATTTCAACTCCATCAACTTCGTATTTAGAAATTCTTCTTCAGCTTGAGTAGCATTGGTGCTGTATGAGGCTTGTACTTTTTCACAAGGCAACTGCATAATAGTGTTGCAGCTCAATTAGTCTAAGTACTACTTTCCCTCCATTTTATGTATGATTTATGGTGAGGAAAAATCTCCATTGCCAAGTGTGTTTTGATCCCAGAACTATACAATCCTCTTGTACTTGCTCTGATAATTCAACTTGCTTTTGCTTGGATAGATTGTCTTCTTGGATGAGTATTTGATATCATAACTAAACAATCTTCTAGTACTTGCTCTGATAATTCAAATGATAGATTGTCTTCTTGTATGAGTAAAAAATTGACAGTTTTTATTGGGCTAGTCATCACAGTTTCTCTTATTTGGGTTAACTCAATATCTCTTGAATACTATTTCCTTGGTACTCATTTTCACTTCATTTGATTCTTGCATACTTTCTTTATCTTTTGTAAACTGCTACAATTTTGACTTTCTTATCCTCCCTTCATAATTGTTGTGAATTGATGTACCAACACAATAGTTTTTTTGCTCTTGCTCAAAATCCATAGCTAGTTTGATAGCCAAGTTTTCAGGTTCAATGCTTATAAGCATGTTTGAAATTCTCAGCTGCCTCAAACTGGTGAAATGCTGTTTTTGATTTTAAGCTGGCAAAGTTCTGTTTGACAATTTTGAAATGATGAAAGGTAAGATTTATTTTCTTAAATGACAGGGATTATAGTGACATTTCTATCATCCTCCTCTCTCCTCCAAGGCCAGGTAAGGTGCAGTCAAGAAATCAATTGTTCCCTATAGAACTTTGTTTTAATCTCTGAGTCAGATGGTTTGTCTCAATTGTTTGAAAGAATGATATTTGAGTTATGCTGAGCACTGTGATCTGAAGAATTCAACAAAAATTCTCCACACAATACTACCCTTTTTCATTTTCCAACAAATGGGTCACATAGACATAGCAATCTAGTTTCAGTCCTTGTATTTTGCACAGAAATGAGATAGATCCATGGATAAGGAGCTGCACATCATGAACTACCAATGATACCATGAAATTGATGACAGACAGTTTCCAGTCATATGTTGGAAAGATTCCAACAGAGAGGTAGAGGAATCTATCCCTCCTCTAGTGCACCCAAATAATGGAGTAAAGTGATAGACATACAAAAATTTTGCAGTCAGCAACCAATTACTGGACAAACTTGTTGCACTCAAAGTGACAATCTATAGTAGAGACAAGGGTCTTTGGGGCCAGTTTTAAAGGTGAGAACTGAAAACTTGAGAAGACAATCTTCAATGCATCCTGAGTAAGCTTGAGATTAAGAGTATTATGTTGGATAGTGCTAAATATGCCTATGAAGACAATATATCTGTCATCACAAACACTTCTCAGACTGAGATGATGATACAGAACAAGAGCAATGCAGTACATTACCATTCTTTCAGAGAGTCAATTCTTGTAGTTCATATCCATGGGAAAGAAATCCAGCAGATTTCATGACCAGAGTCTTGCCAGGCAGCAAAAGACTCAAAATTTTCAAAACTATCATGCTTGGTATCTATGAAAATAATATTACATTGCATCCAAAATTATCTGAGTGAGTTTCATTATTCAGTATTCATTATTCAGTATTCAGTATACATTATTCAGTATTCAGTATTCAGTATTCAGTATTCAGTATTCAGTATTCAGTATTCAGTATTCAGCATTCAGTATTCAATGTGGACTCATTTAACTGCCACTAAGACCTTGGTATAACTTTTCGGTTGTGCTACGAAGGACTAAATGTGGACTTCAACAGCAAATAAATTTCCAAACGAGATGGAATAGATTCGTTCCATTATTATTGCTCCTAGATGAGATTCAACTCGTTGCTAAAGTTGATATCGACTCCGGTGATTCTCCCTCGTTCTTTAGAACCTATAAGATAAGCTTTTGCGCCATCAAAGTAGAGTTTTAATCATATCGCGAGTTGATATAGATCTACTATTACAAAATATTTCAAATCAACAGCTGCTTCACCGAGCGAGTACTCTATTCCCAACGATAGACACCATTGACTGACTGAATTGTTCACCGAAAACCACACGTCTATCTTCTCCACTGAATTCATGCTCCGCCATACTAGAATTACTGTCCAATCCCGAATCCCGAGATAAATAGAAAATCATTACACCCCAGCGCAGACGACACAGTTGCAGTTAACCGGATGCGATCCAGTGCATGAGGGGCATTTGCAAAACGACGTGTGAACAGAGTTGCAGCTGTCACAGCCGCAACCGACGGAATGAACGTTGGAGCAAGAGCTGCATTTGCATGTGGACGAGTGGGATTCCATGCAAGAATTGCAGGCACAGAGAGCCTTCGGAGCAAAATTGAAGGAAATTGTTAAAAATGTGTTTCCCTCGTCCTTTTATTTCAACACATGGCAATAAAATCTCACCGAATGGATCATTCTGGAGCAAGATGCGCATTTGCACATGGCACCGTGCCTAGACTGCGAGCATGCCCCGCAAGGGCAAAATGTTCCGTGAAACGATACACTGCCAGCAGTTGACGACGACTTTCCGTCAGCCTTTAGCCCAGTGCTGAATGGAGTCGCTGGCGTAAACGCTGGATGTAAATCAAAATATAGCGGAAAATTTGTGAGCGAGGAGGAGCTAGAAATATCATTTTCTTTGCTAGCGGAAGGCTGCATTTTAATAATCAATGACAACTGAGCAAAGTGATGCACTGCGACGACTAGTACTCAATGCTGTCAATCATTAGCTTACCGGCGGCGGCGCCGAGAGTGGAAGCTGTGGAGAGTAAGGAGGCAGTTACGCGAACCATCTTGGATTTGTCGATATACTAGATGCAGTAAGTAAAAATTGAAATGTTGCTTGGAGAAATAAATGAGATGTCACGGAAAACAAATCACCGCGAGGGTTTATACTTATGTTCGTTTTATGGATGATGTTGCTGTGTCCGGAAACAAAACTGCTTCGACCATACACCCCTACCCAATCAATATAATATATTGTATTGTAGAGAGGTTTAAAGACCAAAAAGAGGTGACGCGAGCACGCGTATGCATGGCGTAAGCATGGTCTCGAATGCTAACTATTTTTTCGAGATATCTGTATTGTTGTCATAATATTGCTTTAGCGGCGCACACACACGTGTGTGTGATTTTCCCAGGTTCGTGAAAAGATAGTATTTTTTTCAATTTATTATATCCACAATTGTGATGACGTATGAGGTTCCATGACATCATCTCCGCATCGTTCCCTTCAACACGCGTCATAGTGACGTAATATATAATCTTTGTGGAGTAAAACAATTTTTTGTTTGTGTCACAAACTGTGTACAAAGTAGGCAAAAAATCGTACCCCGTTGCTATGATTTTTGCAAATTTCTCTCCCTGAAAAAGGCCTATTTGTATATTTTATCCCTTACAGCAGACAAAATTGTACCTAATAAATGCCACTTTCCAGAAAGATTTTGTCGTATCGGGACAATATATGACAGCGAATATGGACTCATATGATGGGTGGGGAGAAATTAGGGTACTAATTATGTTCCTAATATATTGTGGGTTTTTGTACTACGTAAGAGGGTGGTAGTAATATGTTTTATGATTTATGAACAACCTCTCTATTTTTGAGCGAGTCCACAAAATTCTCTTGGACTTGTCGTACGCGACGATCTCGTCGGAAAACAATCTTTTTCTATTTTTCCTTCACTACAATTTAACCATGGTAAGTTGTGTTCGAAGTGTTCGCGTTCACTACAGACAAGCTTCTGTTAAAAAGAATGATGAAGAGTCCGTGGGAATCTCATCTATAGATATTGATTGTGTAACATTTAAGACTACTGACCGCTATTGCAACAAAACTCTTTTATTAGAAAGTAACACAACCATTGAGACTTTCTTTTGTAAACTGATTTTATACTCTACCAACAAAACCATTATTGCAAAGGAAGCTGTCCAGATTGAATTGAAAAGGCAATCTTCCTTTCGCCACTAACACAAAAAACATCTTCTTCCCTCAGGCAGACAACTTTCTCCTCTTTATCGCCGTCATCCCCATCATGTGTTGAAAAGCCTTTTTTTCTATCTTCGACCAACTCCACCCAATCATCACTCATGTGAGGAAAAAAAGAACAATCGCCAACCATTTCCAACCCTCGACAATCCATCCAGTCTTCGTACGTTCCTTTCCCCGGTACGATGGAAGGATCGTCCCATCCTTTCCAAGTGGCAGTGGCCACTGTCTTTCCCGCAACTATGGCTCCCGCGGATTTTCCCATATAAATGGATGTAAAGTTATCATCATAGATATTTTTTGCGGTGCACGCGTTTTTGAGGAGCGATTTGTAATTTCCCTTCTCGATGCAATGCTGAAGCCAGAAAGTGTTTCCACCTTCAATGTATATGATGTGTGGTTTCCACGTTGTCAGCGCCGCTTTGTCATCCTTTAAAATTTCGTTTATAAATTTTCCGCGCACCGAGGGTCATTGAAAATTTCAAGTAATGCAACATATACGTGGTAGTGTCAGCGAAGTGCAGAAAGTCAAGTGCCGCTTCAGCACGAAAACTTTCGCTTACTGACCTCAGGAAACAACAAACTCGCGTCTCCATAACCTCCAAGAGGCTGTTTCAAACTCCCATCGTCCAAATCCAACGTGATCGCCAGCAAATTCCACTTCCGGTCGCCACCACCATCATCCTGAAAATCACCACCTGCCCCCTCCGTGGGAAGCAACAACTCCTCCAATAACTGCAACAACTGCGCTCGTCTCTTCTTCCCGTCAGCACGAGCACGTTGTCGTTGTTTCCCCGGAGTGTTGCTAGATTGCGGATTGAGTGCGTACATCGCCGTGGGTATATAGAGGATTCGAACGTCCATCGATCGTGCATTGGATGAAAGATGGTGGATTGTTTCTCTAGACCAATTTTCTATCTCCAACGAGTTGGGTTCATTTTTCAAATCGTTGAAAAAGTGATCGGATTCCGACATGTCTCGCCCCCGCGCCAATAGATCATCCACCGTTTCCAACTTGCTCAACGTTTTGATATCGGGACCATTGCACGGACTGAATTCTACGGAGGACTTCAATCCCTCCTCTAGCTCGGTCACTCGTTCTCGGAGTAATAAAGAGAGGAGGGAATGGCGAAGGAAGGAGCGCACGGAGGGGTTGGATTGAACCCCGTCTGAGAAGGAGGAAAATAGAAGGGCGTGCCTGGCGAAGGACGACGACGACGATAAGGATTCTTTTTGGTCAGATGACGATGATTGAGTCTGAGTGGACTGCTTGCTAAGAAGCCTCGACTTTTTTAGATGACGTGGTCCTGTTGAATTATGAAACGAAGAACGATGGGAGAATTTGGACAAAAGGCCGGCAGTCGCCGTCGATCGACTCGCAGAGGCCGAGAAAACGACATGGCTGCTACGGCTTTGGAACGCCAATGCCAAGGAAAGTCTGGGAAACGATGTTGATGTGAACCATTCTTCGTGTAGACAGACGTAGAGTGCGGAGAAGAGGAAAGAAAGTGAGTGGAGTGGTGTCAACCTCATCCTGTGGTCGATCAAATAATAAAATAGAAAAATATTTATTTTGTATTTTTAGCTGTACGTTAGAAAGAAGTGATAGTAGCAGGACCATACTATTACCCGTAGAGCTCTGATGATTCTATACTGGTACAACGTCGTCAACCTAGGTGTGTGCAATACCATACTATTATTATATTGTCTTTAGTCCTTCGCTTTGTTTTGGGAAACTGGGACGGATGCCACAAACATCATCAAGTGGGGGCATCATCAAATCCATCATGACTCTCTTTCTATCTATGAGAGTTCTAAGGGCCTCAATACATATTTTATTATGTTACGTCATTACTACAAAGTCATATACCTATTATCATGCCAACTGCTGACGCCTTCAATTCTTCGCCTTCGACATCAGGCGTGAGATCTGGACAATGGAGGAGCCAACAACAGGCGCAAAGCGGAGGCAGGAGCAGAGGAGGCAGAGGCAAAAGTCGTGGCGGAAGCAACCGAAGCAAAAACGACAAACGTCCAGTCGCCAAGAATGTAAAACAGCCCAAAAAGTCGGTCCTTCTTCTTCATGGCAATCGTCAGACGGGGCAACTTCTCCTCGGCCGGATAAACAAATTGAAAAATGCTATCTTGAGAGAAGAAGGTCTTGGTTGGGAAATCGTCGCCCCTGATGCTCCTCATTTGTATCGTGATGGAGACGAAGACAGTGCCGACTTCGAGGAAGAACGCGGAAACGAATCGAGAAACAATAGCGATGCAGACGAGAGCAATAAGCACAATGACCCAGTAGAATGGCAAAGGACA
>JACCDI010191162.1_pt1 | contig 11023 bp, 12 predicted proteins | sample 7442791 | NCBI WGS metagenome assembly JACCDI01 (sample SAMN15323434, study PRJNA562643) | freshwater metagenome | isolation source: river surface water | place: USA:Blue River Watershed | collected 2017-08-15
ACTAGCCTTCCAAGCTAGCTAGAGGGGTTCGATTCCCCTTACCCGCTCCAACTTTCCGGCACTTCGATACTGCAACCTTAGGGGTTCGATTGCCCTCCGCTGCGCTCCGGTCGCCTGCGGCACCCCCTTACCCGCTCCAACTTCCTCAGCTTCAAACCCTATGGGAACATGCCGCATGCTGTTACAGTTTGCGACAAAGCATGCATTGCTTCGACACACTGTTGTGAAATATTCAGCTTATATGCGTTACACCTGTAATCCCGCGGACGATCATAAGGAGCGATGAGGATGAAGAAACTTTCCATTTATGCTGGCCTGATGGCCATTTCGGTAATGTCAGCTTCAGCAATATATGCTGCGCCACGTGGAATGGCAGACCAAGACGGCGACCGCATTATCACCAAAGCCGAAGCCATGGCCGTCGCCGATACCTATTTTGCCATGCTGGACGCCAATGCTGATGGCACGCTGAATGAAGCGGACAAAGGCGCGATGCTGGCCAAGCGCTTTGCTGCAGTCGACACCGACAAAAATGGCGCGATCAGCCAAGCTGAATTCATCGCCGCACATGAAATGTACGGTAAGCGTCGCGCAGACCGACGCGAAATGCGCATGGAGCGTGGCAAGATGGGCAAACGTCATGCGCGCGCAGGTGGCCGTGACGGACGCATGGATAAAATGGCGCGTGCGGATAGCAATGGTGACAAGGCCATTTCGCAATCGGAATTCCGTGCAGCCGCTGAAGCCCGTTTCGTCACCGCTGATGCCAATAAAGATGGCAGCATCACCCCCGACGAGCGCAGGGCCGGACGCCAGGGTCGCTGAACGGACCAATGCCCCCTGCCCAGCCCAACGGGGGCTAACAGAATTTGCTGGCGCGGTCTCTTCCCCCTGCTTGACCGTGTCGTTCTTTGCCGGAGCCGCTCCACAGGCGGTTCCGGATTGGGCCGTACCATCTTGCGTGCCAATTGCCCGCGGACGCGGTTGCCATCAGGGCCTCATAGGGTCTAATCGTCACATATTGGTTTCCATCGGAGAGTTTTCATGCGCATCGCGCTCTATCAGCCGGATATGGCCGGCAATGTCGGGGCCGTACTACGCACAACCGCATGCTTTTGTGTCCAATGCGACATCATTGAACCTTGCGGCTTTCCCTTTTCAGAACGTGCTTTGCGGCGTGCCGGTATGGATTATGTCGCGCATGCAAAGATTCAGCGTCACACCGACTGGTCGGCGTTTCTTGAAACATTGAACGGCGCGCGGTTGGTGCTGATGTCGAGCAAGGCGTCAACCGCCCTGCCCGCATTCACCTTTCGGCCCGATGATGTCATCCTGATGGGATCCGAAAGCAGCGGTGCCCCGCCTGAAGTGCACGCGCGCGCCGACGCCCGTGTATATATTCCGATGGGCGCTGGATTTCGGTCCTTGAACATTTCGGTGTCGGCTGGCATCGCGCTGGCAGAAGGTCTTCGGCAGACCCAGCAATTTCCGGAAGGTGCAGTATGACTCTGGTCCTCGACAATCGGCAGCAAGCGGCACGCAGTTGGTTCGAATCGCTGCGTGACAGCATTTGTGCGGCGTTTGAAGCCATCGAACGTGAAGCCGGATCAGACGCATCCTTCGAATATATCCCTTGGGATCGCCACGACCATGATGGCTCGCCCGGTGGCGGCGGCGTGCGCGGCGTGATGAAGGGTAAAATCTTTGAAAAGGTCGGCGTCAACGTTTCGACCGTTGGCGGGAGCTTCAACCCCGAATTTGCCAAGACCATTCATGGCGCAGCTGAAGACCCCAAATTCTTCGCAACCGGCATCAGCCTTGTCGCGCATATGGCCAATCCACATGTGCCCGCCGTGCATATGAACACGCGCTATCTTGTGACCACAAAAAGCTGGTTTGGCGGCGGTGCTGATCTCAACCCGCCGATCCCCTATGAGGACGACACAGCCGACTTCCACGCGCGCCTGCGTGCGGCCTGTGCGCCTTATGGCCCTGACGTGTACGAACGTTATCGCAAATGGGCGGAGGATTATTTTTGGATCCCGCACCGCAACGTGCATCGCGGCGTTGGCGGTATTTTCTATGACCATCTGGAAAACAGCAGCGACGCGATTTTCGACCAGAATTTTGCACTGACCCGCGATGTCGGTGAAGCCTTCCTCGATATCTTCCCCAAGCTGGTGCGCCGCCGGATGAATCAGCCATTCACCGCTGAAGAAAAGCAGGCGCAGCGCCGCTGGCGCGGGCTCTATGCCGAATTCAACCTTGTCTATGACCGTGGCACGACCTTTGGCCTGAAAACCGGCGGAAATGTTGACGCGATTTTGATGAGCCTTCCGCCCGAAGTGTCTTGGGACTAAGCTTAAATGCCGTTTAGCCCGATTGCGGATGGCGACCTTGGTGCCATTGTAACCTCGCTGGAAATGACCAAGCGTCCGCCATTGCGCGCGCTGCCAGCTTCGGATTTGCGGTTAGAGCCATGGCACGCACCGCATGCCGAAAAATACCGCACACTCTATCGCCGCATTGGCGAACCATGGCTGTGGTTCTCACGCCTTGAGATGGACGACGCGACGCTGATTGCGACCATTCATGACCCAAAGGTCCGGATTTGGGCAGTGGTCGACAGGCGCGGGATTGAAGTCGGCATATTGGAACTCGACTTCAGGACCGACGGCGCATGTGAAATCGCCTTTTTCGGCCTGATCCCTGAGCTCGGCGGCAAGGGCCACGGAAAATGGCTGATGGCCATGGCGCTTCAACTTGGCTGGGCAGAAAAGGGCGTGCAACGCATGTGGGTGCATACATGCACGCTGGATGGACCAACCGCGCTCGCCTTTTACCAAAAGGCCGGGTTCACGGCCTATCAAAGGCAATTGGAGACGTTTGCCGACCCACGGATCAGCGGGCTGATACCGCGCGATGCAGCGCCGCATATTCCGATTATTGGGGTGTAGTCTGCGCCCCAAGTTGACGGTTAACCGCCGTCACCGCGATAACATAGATAACCGCCTCAACCGCCGCGAAAAACGCGCTGACCGCAGCTTGAACGATAGGTACGCCGCCCTCACCCGCAATTGCTTGGCATATGCCGGCGACTGCATCCCCCGCTATCCCTGAAACCAGGCGTATCGCGACCGCGATAAACAAAGTCAGTATCACTATAGCCCAACCGCATGTTCGCGTTGTCGCCCACGTCTGTTTCACGGCGTCTATGATGCCGAGCGCCGGTTCTCGTGCCATGATCGCAGGCAGCACGGCAAAACGGCCGGTGAGATAAAGTCCGGGAATGATGAACAGCAAAAACCCTGCAAATGTCGCCCAGCCGGTCAATATGGTCGCCGTGAGATATGTCGGAAACAAAGCGGCGGCGATGATAAGTGCGTCACCGACTTTGGCCAGTTTGCGCCCCGAAATCAGGACGTAAAGCGCAAGGCTGCCATACATTGTGACAAGCATCGCCGGTAACAAGACCGGCCAATTCGCCTCGAAATAGCCGCTGAACGCCGCGATGACTTTGGCAGTGTCGTCAAAGCTTTCAAGGATGAGCGGTGGGGCCAGATAGCCCGCGATCCAATTCGCCATGAAAATGAAAAAGCCCGCAATGGCGATAATGGCTTCACGGTGCGCAGCGAATGAAGCGCGCGCATCTTTTCCCACCGCACGATAATCCAGCTTCTTTTGCATATACACTCCCTAGGGTCAGGACCTAGCACATCGCGGCGTAGAGGCTGACTTATACGGTGGCAAGCGGCTTGCACCATGCTAAGCAGCGCACATGAAGATCGATTGCAATATTGATTGGGACATTTCCGAAGGGCTGACGCCCTATCCCGAAGCCGTTGCCCGTATGGAAACGTTGCAGGCGGCCATACGCGAGGAAAACGCGCGGGAGCTTATCTGGCTGCTGGAACACCCGCCATTATACACAGGCGGGACGAGCGCAGACCCCGCAGAATTGTTGAGCACCGCATTTCCCGTGTACGACACCGGACGCGGCGGACGGTACACTTATCATGGGCCGGGACAGCGGGTGGGCTATGTCATGCTCGACCTTGCCAAGCATTGCAAAGATGTCCGCTGTTACGTGCATGCGCTAGAGGGCTGGGTGATCGCCGCGCTTGGCCGTTTCGGGGTGGAGGCACGCCGCGCCGAGGGCCGTGTTGGCATATGGTGCGACACCAAAGATGGTCAGGAAGCAAAAATCGGCGCAATTGGCGTGCGCATTCGCAGATGGGTGACGATGCACGGCTTTGCGGTCAATATTGCACCTGATTTGAATCATTTCGGCGGCATCGTGCCGTGCGGGATATCCGAATATCCGGTTACCAGCCTCGCCGACCTGGGCATTCACGCATCGCTTCAGGACTTCGACGCAGCTTTGCGCGCCACCTTCCCCGACTTTCTCATTAGCCTTGCCAAAGCGGGCGGAAATTGTACGGTCGCGCCGGAATAGAGAACTGAGGACGATATGCGTTTCACCATCATAGTAGCTGCCTTTGCAGCCTTGCTGGCATTGTCCGCCTGTGGCAGCGGCAAAGAAGACAATCAGGTAACCAAATCGCGGATGGACAATCTCGAAAGCCTTAAAGGCACGATCAGTGACGACATGATCAACACCGACGAATCCACCGATGAAGCACCTGTTGAAGCGATGCCCGTGCGTGCCGATGCCGATGCTGCAAAAGCAACGCCGGAAGAAAGCGACGAACCCAAAACCGATGGTTCAGATGAACCAAAAATTGAAGAACCGAGTGAGCCAAAGTGATCTTAAGTAGCGCCATTCAACTGCCCTGTGGGGCCGTACTCAAAAACCGAATAGCAAAAGCGGCGATGACCGAAGGGTTGGCGGACACGCAAGGCGTACCAACGCCCGAGTTGCAGCGCCTGTACGGTATCTGGTCTGATGGAGGCGCTGGCCTCCAGATTTCCGGGAATATCCATATTGACGCCGACCATTTGGAACGGCCCGGAAACGTCTTTTTTACGGGACAGCCGGACGAGGCCATGATGGACGCGCTCAAATCATGGACCAAGGCCGCGACGCGCAATGGCAACCATTTTTGGGCGCAGATAAGCCATGCGGGCCGCCAGACCATGCGTGGCATCAATCCACGTCCAAAAGCGCCGTCAGCGGTCAAGCTGGGCCTGCCCGGCGGACAATTTGGAATGCCGGTTGCATTGACCGAGGATGAAATTCTAAATCTGATTGGTCGGTTCGGCCAAGCGGCACTGCATTGCAAAAACGCCGGGTTCACGGGCGTTCAAATCCATGCCGCGCATGGCTATTTGATCTCCCAATTCCTCAGCCCGAAATCAAACCAACGCAACGATCGCTGGGGTGGCAACCTCGTCAACCGCGCGCGTTTTCTGATGTTCACCGTCAACACCGTCCGGACTTTGGTTGGCCCTGAGTTCCCGATTTCGGTGAAGCTAAACAGCGCGGATTTCCAACGCGGTGGCTTTGCGTTTGAAGACAGCCTTCAGGTGGCCCGCTGGCTTCAGGATGCTGGCGTTGATTTGATCGAGATATCAGGCGGCACATATGAGCAGCCCAAGCTTTTGGGTATCGAGGGGATGGAAGCCGAAGAGACGCAAAGTGTCGCGGAAACCACGCTCGCACGCGAAGCCTATTTCGTTGATTTCGCAAAAGCGATGAAGAGCGAGTTGACCATTCCATTGATGGTCACGGGCGGTTTCCGCAGCGCATCTGCCATGGAACAAGCGCTGCGCAACAAGGCGGCCGATGTTGTCGGATTGGCGCGGCCATTATGCGTAATGCCCGAAGCGCCCAAGCGCCTGCTCGGTGGTTTGGCCATGCTGCCCAAGACTGAAAACCAGCTGAAGCTCTTGCCCGAATGGTTATCCAGCCTACGCAAGATAAAGGCAGTGCGCGGGATTGAGGGCTTTGCGATCCAATATTGGTTTTACAGCCAGATATACGCACTGGGACGCACCGGCCGGACGAAGCCGACCGTCACGGTCTTTGAGGCTCTACGTGAAGTAGAATCCTATCAAAGAAGCTGGCTTAAAGAGCGGCGTGCCGCGAAGGCTTAATCGCCTTCGCCGGGCTCCGCGCTGAAATATTTGTCGAACTTGCCTTCTTCGCCCTTATGCTCGTCTGCATCTGCAGGCGGTTCGCGGCTTGAGGTAATGTTCGGCCATTCTGCGCTGTAGGTTGCGTTCAGCTCAAGCCATTGTTCCAAACCGCTTTCGGTGTCTGGCAAAATCGCTTCTGCAGGGCATTCGGGTTCGCACACGCCGCAATCGATGCACTCATTTGGGTTGATGACGAGCATATTGTCGCCTTCATAGAAGCAATCCACCGGACATACTTCAACGCAGTCCATATATTTGCAGCGGATGCAGGCGTCGGTAACGACATAAGTCATTGGCGGAACTCTCCCATACATAACGGCGGATTAGCCGTTTCACTTGATCTGCCTATTGCGAGCCGCAGGGGGAAGTCAACGCCGGATTGCACCGAGTCGCCAATTTTTTAGTCGATACGCTGATATAAAAGCTGCGCCTCTGATGCAGGACCTCGCCGAACAGGGACAGACAGCAGCTTTAACGTCAAAACAGCCTCACCCAATGGCATAGTGATGATATCGCCCACGCGCACCGCGGCGCTGCCCTTTTCGATCCGGCGGCCATTCAACCTTATATGGCCAGCCTCCGCCCAACTCAACGCGAGCGAACGGCTTTTGGCCAATCGCAGAAAGAACAGCAGCTTGTCGATCCGCAAGTTTTGCCCGACCTTTTAGAGCTTGAGGCCCTTGAGCGCAGCCAATTGCAAAGCCAATGCCGACGGCGGCGCACTTGGCTTTGGTGCCGGCGGCGCGCGATCAGGCTTAGCCTTCGGCTTTGCCGATGCGTGCGGCTTTCGTTCTGCCGAAGCCTGCGGCCTGCGCTGTTCGGGCGGACGCGGTTTGGGCAAGCCCACCCAACGCCAATGAGTTAGAACGACGGGCGCGGTTTCTTTCGGCGCGGTTTGTTCGGGTGCAACGGCGTCGGCGTCGGCGACAGCTGCTTTGGCAGCGGCCTCCGCTTCGGGCGCTGGGGCTGCTTCGACTGGCGTGCTTTCGTCGACCACGGGTGTTTCATCGGCCGCTGTCTCGGGTACAGCCGCCGCTTCGGCCGGACGGAAACCGGCGTCGCGCATCAGCGCTTTCAAACCGGCCTCGCTAATACCCAGCGAGGTTGCAAAGGCCATATCCATGCCAAAGGCATTGTTCTGCCCCCGCGCTTCATGCGCTTTTTTGATCACGCGTTCGGCCAAATCGATACGCACATATTCATCACCGATCCGGCGATAGCCCGCATTTCTGGCCTCCGACGGGTTCGCAAAATTCCATGTCTTCAAGTGCACCGCGCTTTCGGGTGGAAGCACAGGCATGGCGCGGCTGTCGCGTGCGGCAAACAAGGCCGCGCGCCATTTAGCTGCAGCCGGTTTCAACGCGGCGTGGTGATAAATATCGAGCGCGCCGAAAACGATTCCGCCCTTGCGTGCAGCACCGCGGGCTTCCTTGGGAAGCGCGGCGATGGCGTCGGCAAGATAATGCCGACCCGCAATCCCGCCTTCATCGGCGAGCCGAACGGCAAGCGCACGAACGTTGCCGTCGACATCGGTTTGCTGGGCGAGGTCGAGCAAACCGACAATCCCGCCCATCGCCTTTGCCAGCTGGCTTTCAATCCAGCTTTCAGCGCGGGTGACAATCTCGCGCAGGGCGTCGCCTTCCAATCCGGCCACGGCCTTCATTGGCGTAAATGCAGGTTGAAGCAGCGTGCGCCCCTTGGTCAATGTGCCCAGAAGGTCGTCCTTCCAGAAAATCGAAGGTTTACCCTCCCCATCGGCTGCGAGCGAGAATTCGCTGTCCTCTGCCATAGATACGTCCTTTGCCTTTTGTCTCAAATGCGCTGCCAGATGTCGTTCTGCGGCAGCCAATAACAATTTACGGTCACCCGCTTTTGCCGCCGGGTCAACCCGAAAGGCAAATCCTTGTAAATTCCCAATATCCTCGCCATCGACGAGAACGCGATTATCCGGCTGGATTTCAACAGGCAACAGCCCGACATCGCCAGCACCTTTGCGCAGCAACATCGAAGTGCGTTTGTCGACAAACCGCTGACGCAGCGCATCGTGCAATGCGTCCGATAATTTTTCTTCGAGCGCCCGCGCCCGTTCGGCCATCGCTGGCGGGTTGGCCAGCCAATCGTTCCGATGCGCGATATAGGTCCAAGTTCGCACCGCTGCGATTCGGGCGGACAACGTATCAACGTCGCCTTGAATATTATCCAGCCGCGCCAGTTCGTTGGCGTAAATGCCATGCGGAATGACGCGCGCGCCCTGCCCCAGATATTGCCACAAGGACGCGACAAAGCGGCTGTGATGTTCGTCACCCATTTGCCGGAAGTCGGGCAAGCAGGCCACTTCCCACAACCGGGCGACATCAACAGGGTGCCGGATCAGCGATTTCACGTCGGGCATCTCGGCCAAGCGCTTAAGCACCAACAGGTCGATGACCTTGGGCGCGGGCAACAAGCCGGGACGGCCCGGTTTTTTCTCAAGATCCGAGATCAGCGTCGCAATGTCGTTAAATCGTGGCTTTGCTTCACGCCAATATAACCAGTCCAGCCGTGGGAAACTGTGCCCTTCAATCGCCAGCACGTCGTCGGGGGTAAACTCGCTGCCTTCGCCCGCGAGCGTGCCAAAGCTTCCGTCACGTTGGTGCCGTCCGGCCCGTCCGGCAATTTGCGCCATTTCGGCGACGGTTAACCTGCGCCTGCGCGATCCGTCAAATTTCGACAGGCTGACAAAGGCGACATGGGCAACATCAAGGTTCAGCCCCATCCCAATCGCATCTGTGGCCACGAGATAATCAACCTCGCCCGACTGAAACATTGCCACCTGCGCATTGCGGGTGCGCGGCGACAAGGCGCCCATAACAACCGCGGCGCCGCCCCGCATCCGGCGTAATGTTTCGGCCACCGCATAGACCTGCTCAATCGAAAATGCGACGATGGCAGACCGTTTGGGCAAGCGAGACAGCTTCTTTGCGCCGGCGTAGCTCAACGTGGAAAAGCGCGGACGCGAAATGATCTCCGCATCGGGCAGCAGCAACCGGATGATCGGACGCAGGCTTTCCGATCCCAAGATCATCGTTTCCTCACGCCCGCGGGCATGCAAGATGCGGTCGGTGAAAATATGCCCGCGTTCGGGGTCTGCCCCCAATTGCGCTTCGTCAATCGCAACGAAGGCAAATTCCCGGTGTATCGGCATGCTTTCGACGGTGCAGCAATACCAGCGGGCTTGCGGCGGCTCGATCCGTTCTTCGCCTGTAATCAACGCGACATTTTGCGCGCCTTTAATCGCGACCAACCGGTCATAGATTTCCCGCGCCAACAACCGCAAAGGAAAGCCGATCATCCCGCTCGAATGCGCGCACATCCGCTCAACCGCGAGATGGGTCTTGCCGGTGTTCGTTGGACCTAAAATGGCCGTGAGGGCGGAACGGACTGGAGGCAAAAGTTTAGGTGGCTGTCAATTCTGCGGCGAGTTCTTTCAAGGGAACGTCGGTGTTTGCCAATTGTTCAGGCGTAGGCGACAAGCCCTCTGTCACAAAGGCGCGACCTTGCACATAATCCTTGGTGGCGTTCACACAATCAAGGGCAATGACACGGCCCGATTTCAAGTAAATGAGCGAAAAGCTACGTGCGTCCAAATCGCCGCGCAGCACCGTTGTGTCATAACCCGCACTGATGCCAACGGTTTGCAGCCTTAAGTCATATTGGTTCGACCAGAACCACGGCACCGCATGATATTCGGTCAGCGCACCCGTCAGGCTTTTCGCCACTGCATTGGCCATGTCATTGGCATTCTGCACCGATTCCACGCGCATGATATTGCCGCCGGCAAAGCTGTTGGCATGGGCCGCGCAGTCCCCAATGGCAAAAATATCTGGCAAGGACGTCCGGCAATAAGCGTCGACATCAACACCAGCACCGCCAGCGGCACCCGCCGCCAACAAAGGCGCGACCGACGGGATGATGCCAATGCCAACGATGACCATTTGCGCAGGGATAACTTCGCCATCGGCCAAGCGAACGCCCGTGGCGACGTCTTCGCCTTCAATCGCGGCAATGCCAACGTTCAAGCGCAGATCGACGCCATGGCTGCGATGTTCGGATTCATAAAAACGCGACAGCGGTTCGCCGGCGACCCGCGCGAGTACGCGATCCATCGCCTCCAGCACGGTCACTTTCTTACCCATTTTGCGCAGCACCGCTGCTGCCTCCAGCCCGATATAGCCGCCACCGACAATCACAACGTCAGCGACATCATCAAGCCCCTCGACCATGTGATCCACATCGGCGCGGGTTCTGACAACATGCACGCCGCGCAGATTGCCCCCTGTGACCGGCAATTGCCGCGGATCGCCACCTGTGGCCCAGATCATATGGCCATAGGAAATGACTGTGCCGTCAGACGTCGTAACGGAGTGCGCGGCAGCATCAACCGTGTCCACCCGCTGGCCCAGCAGCATATCGACCGAACGTTCCGCCCAAAAGGCAGCTGGCCGGATCATGATGCGTTCAAACGCCTTGTCGCCCGCGAAATAGTCTTTGGACAATGGCGGCCGCTCATAAGGATATTCAGGCTCGGCATTGACGATAGCGATACTGCCTTCGAATTTTGCTTGCCGCAATGCGATGGCCGCTTGCGCGCCGCCATGGCCGCCACCGACGATGAGAATGTCATAATGCATCGTTAAAGATTCGCTCATAAGGAAACTGTCAAAACTGCGGTAAGCAAAAGGTCAGCAACTGGCTAGTCCCATGCTTGCGGCACTATCAAATAAATGGCAGAGGATGGCGATGACTTTAGACTTTGCTCTCGGCGAAAATGCCGACATGATCCGCGATACCACCAAGCGCTTTGCGACGGATAAAATCGCGCCCTTGGCCACCAAAATCGATGCCGATGACTGGTTTCCGCGGGAAGAATTATGGCCAGCCATGG
>JACCDI011134750.1_pt1 | contig 11023 bp, 5 predicted proteins | sample 7442791 | NCBI WGS metagenome assembly JACCDI01 (sample SAMN15323434, study PRJNA562643) | freshwater metagenome | isolation source: river surface water | place: USA:Blue River Watershed | collected 2017-08-15
AACAATCCCACCACATACTCTATGTTTATTGCAAGAACGACCGCGATCGCTCGCGTTGATGTCAACAATCTCAACGCAAGTGTTAACAATATTTGAGGGTATTTTTTAAGTAGCAATGCTCATTTGCGGAGAAGTATGGAGTGCCGCACATCGTTGGAAAGCTTACATCAAGCTGGATTGATTGGTGATGCGAATGCGTGTGAGAACCAGTTGATTTTCGAAGAAAAAAACAAATGTACATAGGAAATTGATCGTAATTGAAGGTGGTTCTTATACTCCGCGGTTCTTTTACCCCCAGAAATACGGTAGTACGACAAAAACCCAGCGACAACAATAATGACCATTAGTAGATATCGACGCGATTTTCAACACTAGAGTAGAATCAATTCTAGTATTTAGTAACCCTCCTTGATGTCACTATTCGCAAAGATCAAGTTGAACAGTATGTGACATTTCAGTCGTGAATAAGTTGCCCTTGCAGTCATGATCAATCTTTTCTAATGAGAGGGGATAAATCTATTTTTTGTCGCTATAGTACCATGTTAATGTTTTGACAATCTTCATCTGCACATCTGATATTATATTCTCGAAATAAAATCATCTCGGAATCGGTATTTAATGTTGTCACGAATTGGCATTCGAAGGATTTCTATCGTTCATTTGAGACAAGGTCGACTTAACAATTATATGAAGTTGTATCTGTCCATGAGCCATTTTGTGAATAGAATGGTAAAAATCTTTTATCAAACAATGTTATAATAAATGGACTCGTATCATAATATATATTGATTACATACTAAGTTAGTATGCTGCAAAATAGACTTCACCCGTATACATCCTGTAGAGGCACCATATAATTATGCTTACATGATCCTCCAGTCTTGAGTAGTCTTATTTGGACAGCATCAAACGCAAACGTAGAAAACAGGAATAAACGCGGACAGCGAACCGTCCCATTTCTCATCAAATTTAATCGTACATGTGTAAATCTTTGAACCACAAACCAAAAAGACGTACCTACGTCATTGTACGGGCAAAAAGTGATGTGATGTAAGAATGTCTGTAATAATTTCTATTTATTATATATTGCAACTCTCACTTACCATAATAGAACCATTTTGTTTGACTCAACTTGTGAGCGTTTAAAACGTTCCTGTATCATTCTGAAATACATTCTCAACTCAATCGGTCAAAAGCTCTCGTGGCATATTTGGCCGTACTAGTTCGTTTGAGGAACAATTTGGTGTTTCAGGAGATTTGGGCGGGAGTCGGGAGCGAATGTCAAGTTCGTTCGTAGGTTGTTGCTTGCTCTCTATTAGAGAGAGCTTTACTGTGCTACACAATTTGTACTAATATTTCCGTGATCATACAAAGCTAGAATTGACCAGGGACTGCAGGTTTTGATTATGATTCCTGGATGACTGGCACAACGTAATTTTTATGGTACAATAGGTAACGTCCTGCTACCGTAACACACAATAGTATTGTACTATATTGTGAATGACGCAATCAACGAGTTCTCTTCAATTTTTTTATCCTCCCGAAGAACCCAAACCTCTGTCATCTCTCTCTTGGTGTGTGTTATGATAGTTCCGTACACCCTAACATCGACACCTCTACAATCATCTGACTAGCGACTTGAAATCTACCGCACGCAATTATTTACGCAATCAACCAAAACTCATAACTCCATGACTCCTACATTTTATTTTACGTTTTTTACAGAATGGCGAGCAAATCCTCCTCTTCCTCCGATTTCGACGAACAACGACACCACGGCCTGCCAAAAATAGGCGAAGATTTTTACGTCAATGTCCACAGCGACGACGTATCCCAGTTTCACGACTGGCAGGCCGACAGCAACACGAGCCTCTCGGGAGGAGTGACCAAAATAGTCGCAGCGGCTTTCGACGAAGAAATGGCGGTGGACGGCATGACGGGCGCACGAGGGAATTGCGGCGACGGTGACTGCGACGCCGGCGACGACGACGACGATGATAGCTCTCACGCCATCACGGCCAACCGAGACTACAGCTCCATGAGCTCTCTCACAGTCGACTTGTTTCCCCAATACGATGCCTATTGCACCGGATCCTCCTATCAAGAGAAGATGAATAAGAAGATGAGACTGGGGCGGTCTTCCAGCGATGACAAGACGCCCTTGCCGTTGGAAGTTGTTTACGAAAGCCCCAAGAATAGTCCCGACAGAGAGAAGAGGAAAAAGAAGAAGAAACCTCCTGCGGTGGATATCGAGAAAGGACCGCCATTTCCGGTCGTTGCGAAGAAAGGGACATCGACTGGGAGCACGGACAGTGTCACGAGGTCGTCCTCGAGGGTCACCATAGGTTCGCCAGAGAGAGATGTCATGGAAATCATTCGATCTCGGGAGTATTTGGATGATCTGGTGTGTTACCCGGCTCCCTCTCGAACGGTCTCCGAATCGCATCGTTCGAGACCCTCCCCTGCGGATGATAAATCCTACTTCACGTCTTCGGAAGCGAGCTTCACTACCATTAATTTTCTATCCTTCGTCCGACACAAATACAATCATACCTCTCGAAGAAAGAGGAGGATATTTCTGCTCACCATTTTGTTCCTATTTCTTGTCGCAATTGCAACTGCCGTTGTCGGAATCATTATTGGAAATCGCGACAATAATTCTACGGAGCAAGATTTGGACATGGCTTCGGTTGCATTCACGAATGGCAATGTGCTCGAAAGCAACAAGGGTGCGGGAGATTTCGTCCTAACCAACACCGATTCCACGACCGCTGCACTGTCTGAAGATTCGGCAACAAGTACCAGTATTCCACATATTGATGAATTTGGCGATGGGCCTCCGCCGGAACAAGATAAGCCCCGCGAATCCTCTTTGAATCAAGAAGTAGCTTCCGAAGAGGACGATTGGGAAACTGTCGGCGATCAGGAACCGGCGGAATCCGCGACAACATCGGCGACTGTGACAAGTTCCACGACTTCCCCGGAAAGTGTTCACGCGACAAACGCGCACTTAGTTCCTCCCAGTGATGTAGCGTCAGTGCTTGCTAACCTCACTTCGTTCGGAGATGAATACGCCACTAATACAACGGTGCCTGCTACCATTCCTTCCTTTACATCCAAAACATCCGCAAGGCCAGATCCAACCTCTACTTTTTTGGCATCCACATCCTCTGTCAAAGCTTTGTCTTTCTCGACGATGACGCCGGCAGATCTCACCACCGACTCTTCTTCCGCGAGAACAACGCCGCCAGCGACAGCTGAAGATCCCATATCGACAATTACCTCCACAAGTAATACAACGACTACCACTTCTACTTCCACTACTTCTACTACTACTATTACTACTACTACTACTACTACTTCGACAACTACGGCCCCAACGTCAACGCCTTCAAAAACGCCAACCAAGTTTCCAACGAATACTCCATCATCCGAACCGTCGACAATACCTAGCATTGCTCCCACTCAATCTCCCTCGAATCCAATCAACAATAACGTTACCGTGCTGGAACCGGATGCAGACACATGGGTCATCAAAAATAGGCCGGGAAATAACTACTCGGATGACAACTTTTTGTTTGTCAAACATCAAGAAAAGAGCATGGTATACATTCGATTCGACGTAACGTCCATCCCGGCAGAAAAATCTGTGACTGAGGCGACGTTGAGACTTTGTTCCATTTTGCGCGATGACGACGGTTCTCCTGTCCGACAGCGGTACTTGAAACCAGAAGAAACGAAGGCAGGAAAAGATCCCCACACACAACCGGACAGAAAGCAGGATCACGAGCCTGATGCTACGAAACAGACAACCAAACCACCTCCTACGATGCCGACGGACGCAAGCAGACAGCAAACCACCACGAGCAGGTTAGCCGAAATTCCTTTGGTTCGAGTTGAGGCATTGCCTTTGGCGGGAAATTGGAACGAGGAAGATGTTACTTGGGACAACTCCCTGTCGCCAGGCGTTACATCCATTGAAGTGGCGTCGTTCGAAATCCTCGAGCAGATGGACAAAATCATGTGTTACGAGGTCGATGTGACGAAAGCCTTTGTGCCTCAGCTTCTTGCCACAGAGAGAATGGGGAGGACGTTAGTGACTTTCAGGCTCTTCACTACTTCCTTGCAGAGCATCCTTTTTATCAGCTCGGACAGGGAAATGACGGACGGACATGGACCGCAATTGACTTTGATTACCGAGTAGATTCTGTTGATAGAATGATTTTTGTATTATTGGAAAGTAATTAATGGTCATAAATTTTATGTTCCGTAAACAGTCACATTTTGTAAACTTGTTGATACCTACACATACATCCAATCCCCTTGCAATCTCTGTTTCAAATTTTGATGATTATGTATACCGGTTGAAACTACCATCTGTCGCTGAAATATTATCATTCGACATCGTCTTCGCAGATGATTGTACTGTAGCTCCGTTTTCATTAGTTGAGTGCAATATTCTATCGTGCTCTAGCTCATCTTGTAAGGTGTCAACCAAATCAAACACTGTTTTCGGAATGGCGAATGGATCCCCTGAGATTGCTTCAGGCTCACTTAGGCGGAGAGGTGCGAAATAATCGTCAGGATAGTGAGAAACCGCATCGGTTTCGTTTGAGTCTGAGGGAGGCCCTATTGGGGTTGGCTCGAATTCACTTTCAAAGTTGGCAAAATTTGCCCATGTGGAGTCATCATTCGAAGGCAATGAAGGAGTTGATTCATTCTTTTCTTCAAAAGAAAAATTTCCTGCGAACAAGTCCATCACAGGTGGGGATGATTCGTCCTCGTCGGTGCTGTCGATAGAAGCCGATCTACTCATGTTGTCCTTTCTTGAACTAGATTCTCCAGTGCCATTTGAGATAACCATGGCGTCTGACATGAAAACATCTTCATTGGGAGTTTTTACTCCATCCGTTTCATTCTCTTCTTCGTCACTACTGTCGTCTGAACCAAACGGGTTAACTCCTCCCAATGGATCGTCATACACGTAATCTTTAACAGTGGGTCTTTGAATAACGGATCCGAAGTTAGCAATACCAGATCCCTTCGTCGAACCGGACGTTTCCTGCAAGCTAAATGGATTTTGATCACTGACACCTATCAAGGCTCCTCCCCCAATCACACCACGCTTTCGATTGTGACCTAGAGGTGGTGATGATGACGCTTCACCTGTATCAAACTCTGATGAATCGTCATGAGATGGAGGCAATCTTAAGGCTTCCATCATGCTAGCTGCGATATCTAAATCATTCTCATCCATATCCAGCTCACCAACAATCATCCCATCTTCAAAACCAGTGAAGACTCCATTGTCAGTGGTAACTCCGAGAAAATCATTATCACTGTTGTCCTCTATAATGCCCGAAAAACGTCCTTCATTCACATTTGAATCTGATGTTGCATGTTCACCTCCCAATGGTTTCGCCTGAACTGACATTTCAGATGCGAAAACAGTAGACACGAAATTTTGCCATTTCGCATAGATAGGGTCCTGTCTAATTATTGAGGCAGCCTGCAGGGGTTTCTCAAGGCCGGCATTGGATTGACTGAGCGCATTGTCTTTTGTGTCAGTGGGCGATGAAGGCACTTTCAATATTGGCGAGGTAGGACAAAATAAAATGTCTTCGGTTAGAGATGGTTCCAGGCGATTGACACCCTCTCCGGCTTGGCACAAGGGAGATTGCTTCTTTAGCTTTTTTGTGTTCAGTTCATCTTCGGAAGAAGAAAGTGCGGGAGAGCTTTCGAATTCAAACGAAGGAGAAGGATCAATGGATGTACCGGTATCTTTAAGGTTCTTCGTATCATATCCTTCCCCAGGTTGGTCGTCGCCTGATTGGTTATTGCATACATTTACAAGTGCTTGACAAATTATCATCACGTGCCCCATGTATCCTCTTCGAAATGGTGCTACTTGGCTCCCTGCATGAGACACTTGAACTTCCTTCGAAGGGACTGAGGTAGAATTGTTTAAAAGACCTGCTTCCTGAGGACGCTCCTCTCCCATTTTTCCAGTTTCTGTCGCCGGGATGGATTTTCCAGTTTCATTGGATATTTCAAGGGTGGCGCTTTTTTCCTGGTATTCTTTCTCCATTGCCGAATCGACATCATCGTCAGACACATGGACCATAGCTCCAGCTTCGTCTTCGTCAACATCTCTTTCTTCGTTGCTGCTTTCACTACCGCGTTCGCTTTCTAACGAGGATGTCAATTGTTCTGATCGGTATAAACTTTTCATGGCAAGTACGGCTCCTCCGTAATTTGGACTTTCACCGTATTCTCCCAATTCCTCGTTGCCGTCTGATTTTGGAGGTTCCCCGACTCCCAGTAACTTTTTGAGTTTATTAGTTGCATCTATATCAGTGGTTGCGCTAGAGCTCGTCGAATCACTTGATACCTCGGGAGAAACATCAAATGCTTCCATCAACCTCTCTAGCAACCGACATCTTACCAAGAAATAGTTTTGCAATTCAGCGCGATTTTCTTTACTCTCGAATAAATGGACCAACAAATTCGCTGCACTCTGATGCAACATGGAGCACCACTCAAATTCCCAAAAGAGATTCATGCATTGCTCTAGGCAATCACTTCCTATTAACACGGCATCAATGCTGGGATTTCCAAGAAGCACCAATGACTCCAGTACTCGCAAAATCCGAAGACGAGAAGTGCCCAGAAGAGGACGAGGTTCATTGTGTGTGTATTGCGCTGGTATTTTCCAGGTTTTGGTAACAGGGTGAGATAGCAAATAAGAAAGCTCGGCGAGAAACGTGGGTAGATGCTTGACAAGAGTATTAGGAGTGGCGATGGTCGGAGCAGCACGGCAAGATGGAGAAGATACAGTTGGAGGTGTGTGAGGTCCTAATTCAATGAGATAAACAGGAGCATTGGGATCACTGATAGGCTCTGGTGACAAAGGCGTTTGCAATGTCGTTTCACTTTTATCGTTCCTGTCATTTCCTGCAACAGTGTTATCAACAGACCCGTATCCCCCCAATTGCAGCGCCAAGCTTTCCACCACAGTCATCGCACAAGTCATGGTTGATTCGTATGGTACAAAGACGGGTGTCCCATTAGTCTCTGATTGCGTTCCCTGTAAAGAAGCAATTTTTAATATACGATCCAATGCCGGATCTGTAGATAATGATATCATCACAGCAGAATCCAATGAAGAATTTTGAATGATAGTAATCAGAATCTCTGAGGCATGCTGCGAACACGAAAGAATTGCTTCCTGTTTATCTTCCTCCCTGGATTCGTCAATATCTCCGCTATTCGTTGTCACCCTGTTGTCCCGTTGCGATGCATCGTATCCGACCGGAAACCCATACTGTAACAGAAAGGGCTCAGTTCGCCCCTCCAACCTCGCCAAAAGTAATTCCAATGCATGAGCTGGGCTCTCGGACCAATTGCATCGAAATAAATGATTCATCTCGTTTTCTAAATCTTCGTCATCCGAATCTTCTTTTTCATCGATGTCATTCATTTGATTGATTGCATTCATGAATTCATTATTCATAACATTAGTGAGATTATCATCATCAGACCCAATCGCCGATTTGTCTAGAGCGCTATTTCCGGATTTCTCTTCTTCTTTCGAGTTTTGTTGTTCCCTTGCCGGAGACGGCAATAGAAGTCGTTGCACAATCTGCATCATCGAATGGGAATGCAGGTGATCAAATAATGCGCACATGAGCATTGGCGGTGAATTGGGCGACAATATTTTCGCCTCAAGCGAAGGCGATGGAATCGGTCGTTGCTGTGATTCAAAAGGATTTACAAATTGTGTGGTGGGTGTATGAGGTGGGGAATCGCTGAGAGATTCCGACGGGGCAAGTAGTCTGCTGGAAAGATCTTCGACGTTCAATTGTTGGGAAAGTGAGACGTATGATGATGTTCGGATAGTCGAAGTTTTGTCGATTGCCAAATGAGAAATTGAGTCAGCGAATCCAATCTTAGCGGCAGAATCGGTTTTGGCTGACATCTTTTTTGCCATCCCAGCGGAGTTACTTGTGATAATCAACGGAGTATTCATGTAATCTGACATGGCCTGAGAGCGTTTTCGAAAGAGCACCACTAACACTTTCTCGAAATACCCTGCTCTTCGATCATCTAAGGAAGCAGGAGGAGTGTCAATTAAAACAGAGAACAATAAGTCAAGAATCCTTCTTTGAGGTGTCCGTTGTTGATCACTTTGCTTTTCTGTGCCACAATTTCCTCTTTCCTCGGTAGGAAGAGAACCGTCATTCTGCTGACCGGGAATATTATCGTCATCCAAATAAAGGTCGATTTCGTTGTATGCATCGTCCCCTTTAAATGACTCTTCTTTGAAACATCTCTTAGGGTCGTTATCCCCCAACAAACTATCATCGTCATCATTGATCGTGATATCATCCACATACCCGTCTACCAAAACATCTATGGTTGCTCCCACTTCTGAACATATAACCTCGCAAGCCATATATGGATAGCGGACAAACTTCAAATCATATTCTTCTTCTGGAGTTCTTTCCTCTTCTTCCTTGGGCTGTTCTTCGTCGTCCTGATGTCGATTGAATATCCAATCCCCGGGAGAGGTATCCTTTTTTGGAGAATTCCAATACGCTTCCACTGACCCGTCATTATTTTCGGTATCCGGGCTGTTCACTTCCACTGTGGGTGCACATCTAGTAGGTGAAGTCAAAGATGATTTTCTCATTTCTTTTGCTTTCTTTCTCCTTTCCTCCTCTTTCTTGATCCACTCATGTTTACTCTTTGGAACATCGCAGACCAAGCATTCCACCAACCCTGCGACTACTTCCGGCTTCCCAAAGTACTCCACCAATACTGGAAGACATCCCCGCAGCTCTTGCAATAATTCGTCTTGTGCCAACAAATCCACCAACGAATAGGTTTGAGAGTCGAGCAAATCTTTGAGTGGGGAACCCTCAAATGCAAATGCGTCAGTGGTCCAAATATCTCCTCCGGAAAAGGTAGAGAGGTTATTGTCAGTGGTAACTTCCGTCGAGCTGTGGACTTCCTCATCTTCTTCAGTATGAGATGAATCATTTTCATTGAAATTTTTCATCTGCCAATCTTGTTCGTCCATGGGCTCTTCATTGGTTCCTTGGGTGCCATGCTCTTCTGGGTTGGAGGTTTTAGTTTCCAATGTATCGGGGAAGGTAGCCGTCCATCCACCTGAATCATCATTCGTTTCATTTGTTTTGCTGGAGGAAAAATGGCCCTCCTTAGTGACAGTAGTGCCTCGCGTGAATGCATCGTGGGTTATTTCAATCTCTTCGCTTGAGTTTGAATTCTCTTCCGATTTTAAAGAACCAAATATATGAATCGGCAGTTGGTCAAGGCCGTCATCAGTGTGTTCTTGCTCCTCTACTGCAGGTTTCTTATTGTAAAAATTCCCATTCTGGGAAGGGGCATGCAAATTTTGACTGTCGTCTTCGGAGGTTTTGAAGGAAGATTCCAATTCAGAATCTTTGTTACTCTGAATTTCGTCATTAGCTATTTGGGAATCATGATAGGATGTAGAGTTGGTTTCTCCTTCCACGTCCTCTCCCGCAGTGTTGGTAGCCAGCTGGCAGTTGTCTTCGGAGGGCCATTCAGATGTGAACATGCTTCTTTTGCAAACGGCGTTTATTGTACAAGTAAGGTGCTTGATCCCAAGGAATTAGTTTATCGCGCCGATATTCAACACAGAAAATATTGTATGGCAGGAATGTCTACAGAGGTGCGCCGTCGCCGTCAATGTCGGTAAACTCTATCTTTTGTTTTGTTTATTATTTGGCTTCATTCACTCGATGCTAAATTAAAAGGTCTCAGGAGGTCGTCGGGATGAGAAAAAATAGTTGAATGCCGTCGTCTCTTGCCAAGTTGTTTGGATGTTGAGATGTTGAGAATTTATAATGTAATTTGCCGGAGGATTGTTTGCCGGAGGCTCTCATCGTCGTCATGAAGTGTCCTTCGTCTCTCACACGGTTGTTGTGAAACTGTAAGCGAGAGGAACGTCGCGGCTGTTGTTTGGCGTCCAACCAGCCCACAAAATCGCAAGTCTTGTTGAGGATAACTATTCCTACGTGATGAGAATTTTTTTTCTGGTGCCAGAAGTTTGGCCGCCCCTTTGGATCACAAGGACTCTTTCAACGACACTGCTTCAGTTGTGAGGACTCACGACGGTTAGACCTCTTTGAATGTTCCTTCTTTCCGCTCTCTCTCAATCTCTATAGAGAAAAGGAGATCATGAAAGATATAGAGAGAGAAAGAACTACCTAGAAAGAGAGGTTATGTTGGTTTCTCCCAATAGGTGGTTCAGGATGACAATGGATTAGCGATAATTTCGAATCAATTCCTATGTCCTATTCTACCGAAAAAAAATCGCTAATCCATTGTCTTTCAGGGGTGTTTGCGAACTGTAAGACAACGCTATTTTTTATGAAATAATGGCAGTTTTTGACCCATTCTTATTACTGCCCATAACTATGTTAATATTCAGACATGAAGTTAACTCATTGGATTTATCCACACCAGTTTTCAATTTTCTTTCCAAAATATGTAATACTTTCTATAGCACCTTGTGGAAGCTCCACCATCATTATTAGCAATAGTTGACTATCACCACTATTACATGTGATAGTTTATGCAACCAAGATACTACCTCAACACATATAAGGACAGCAATATTAAACTATCATCATTATTGAGAGTGATAGTTCCTTACTTGTGCATATCCAAATAACTATGAAATAAATAGCTAAAAAATAATCACCATTCCATTGTCTTCCAGAGGGCATTTTGTAAACCTGTGTGTCTTTTTACTACTGTATGTTTGAATTGATAACCAAAGAGTTGATTTTGTTACTCATTTTTGTCAATTGTGTCACAACTTTGTCATGATTCATTTTGAGCAAAATAGAAAAAAGTTGAAGATTTTAAAACCTTCAATATTGGCAAGTGAGAAGGAATGTTGGAGGAAAGTTGAGGCTTGAGTCCTGCAAATAATACCTCACCAGTTCAAAATTCATTCTAACACAATCTC
>JACCDI010273944.1_pt1 | contig 11022 bp, 7 predicted proteins | sample 7442791 | NCBI WGS metagenome assembly JACCDI01 (sample SAMN15323434, study PRJNA562643) | freshwater metagenome | isolation source: river surface water | place: USA:Blue River Watershed | collected 2017-08-15
CATCGCCTGTTTCGCCGGGTTCCTGCAAGACCTTGGCACCCGCGGCACCCGCGCCGTGCTGGCCGGTTACATCAAAGGCTGACCCTGCCGCCTGTGGTCTTGCCCTTCATCTTGGCCCAAATACCCCACGGGGGGCTACGGGGGCTGTGCCCCCCCGCTTCTCCCGGATCACCCCACGCACCGCTTCAGGCCGCGTCCGCCTTTTCCCCCGCAGCGCCCAAGGCCGCCTGCGCCGCCACCAGCGCCGCCTTCATCGCGCTGAGTGCCGGCTGGGCCAAAGCCTCGGCCAGTTTGTTTTGCCGCCAGGCAACGGCCACCGCTTGCAGGCGCGCCAGCACCGGGTCGGCGAGCAGGCGGTCATATTCGGCCCGCACCTCGGCCCGGTGGCGCAGGACCGACTCATCCCGGCAATGGTTGAAATCCCGCGCCTCTAGATACTCTTGCGGGCTTTCCATCTGCCGTTCCACCGCGAAGCCGCGCGCGAATTTCAGCAAGAGCATGTCCATCGACTGGACCGAGTAATGGTTGATCTGCGCGTGGCTATAGCCGCCATGCCGCGACACCGCCCCCCAACTGCGCGGGATGGTCTGGCCCGAGGCCGTGGCATAGACCCGCTCGCCGCCATCCAGCGGATTGCCGGGGCGGTGGATGTTGGGCTTGGAAAACCGATCCGGCCGGAAGATCGACTTCGGGGCCAGCGCATGGCTGCGCGACACGCGTTCGGGGTCCGCGCCATGCAGGAATTGCTCGGTCACGAAACCGGGGGCGAAATCCTGCACGCCGGACGAACCGAACAGCCGCCAGTTGATCATGAAGCAATCGGCGTCCCGGTTCTGCGCCAGAAGGTCATCGACCCGGCCCGCGCCCGCATGGATGTTCAGGAATTCATCCGCATCCAGCATCATCACCCATTCGGCGGATGTATAGGCGGGATGGGTCATGGCGCGGATAAGGCCGCGCACCTGCGGCTTGTGCCGCCCCAAACGGCGTTTGGCCGCGTTGTCCTGAAAGCTGGCCAGACCCATCTGATCCAGCCGTTTCCAGATCAGGTCGGTGCCATCCTCGCAGTCATTGGTGTAGATCAGGAAATGGTCAAAGCCGATCACCCGGTGATAGGCGACCCATTCCAGTACGGTGGCCCCTTCGTTCTTCATGCAGGACAAAAGCAACCGTTTGGGCTGCACGGTCGCGGCCGCATCGCCCGTGCGGGTGGCGCGGCGTTCGTTGCGGGTCAGGCGGCGGCTGATCATCGCCAGCTCGTGATCCACCTCGGACAGGGATTGCGGCGCGGCAGTGGGGGCCGTCGGGTCTTCCTCTGCTGTCATCCGTCGCTGTTCCTCGCACACACACCTGATGCGGAATGGTCGCAGCCAATGCCCGTTTCCGCAAGAGGGGCAATGCGACAGGCGTCGGGCGGGGAAAGCCTTTGCAGCCGCGCGGCGGTCTGGCTATCAACGCCCGATGCGCCGGGCAGGACGGGCATTTGCAGGGGGCGGATCGGGATGGACAGCGGCACCAATACGGCGGCGACACGGGCGGCGACGCGGCTCTCCTTTCTGGTCGCGGGCTTTGTCATGGCGTGCTGGGCCCCGCTGATCCCCTTTGCCAAGGCGCGGTCCGGTGTGGATGAGGGGCAATTGGGCCTGCTGCTCTTGTGTCTTGGCATCGGGTCGCTGATCGCCATGCCGACGGCAGGGTTCATCAGTGCGCGCACCGGGGCCAAGCCGATGATCCTGCTGGGAGGCGCGGGCCTGTGCCTGTTGTTGCCGGTCTTGGCGGTGGTCAGCGCGCCTTGGGCGCTGGCGGTGGGGGTGCTGCTGTTCGGGGCCTCGCTCGGCACCATCGACGTGGCGATGAACGTCCATTCCGTCGAGGTGGAAAAGGATTCGAAAATCCCCTTGATGTCGGGCTTTCACGCCATGTTCAGTCTGGGCGGTTTTGCCGGGGCAGGGGGCATGACGCTGCTGCTGTCAAACGGCGTGACGCCCCTTGTGTCAGCACTGGTCGCGGTCGCGCTTGCCTGTGTCGCGCTGGTCATCGCCGCCCCGCGCCTGTTGCGGGCGGCGGGGGGCACGCCCCCGGCATTCGCCCTGCCGCGCGGCAGCGTGCTGTTGCTGGCCTTCCTGACGGCGGTGATCTTTCTGGTCGAAGGCGCGGTGCTGGACTGGGGCGCGCTCTTGCTGGTGGACCGCGGGATTTCCGCGGTAGAGCAGGCCGGGCTGGGCTACATGATGTTCTCCGTCGCCATGACGCTGGGCCGTCTGACCGGCGACCGCATCGTCGCGGCGCTGGGGCCGTTCAAGGTGCTGGTCTTTGGCGGCGCGCTGACCTTTGCCGGTTTCGCGCTGGTGCTGACGGTGGATTGGAAGCCGGGCACCATGGCGGGCTTCGTGCTGATCGGCCTTGGCGCGGCGAACCTCGTGCCGGTGCTGTTTTCCGCCACGGGGCGGCAGAAGGTCATGCCCGCGGGCATGGCCATCGCGGCGGTCACGACGACGGGCTATGCGGGCATTCTGGCGGGGCCGGCGCTGATCGGCCTTGCCGCCCATGCCACCAGTCTGACGACGGCCTTCTGGATGCTGGGCATCATGGTGCTGCTCTTGCCCGCCTGCGCGCGGATCGTGGTCGGCGCGGGGCGGTAAGCGTTAGCCCGGAAAATCCAGATAGTTCTTGCGCATCATGGCGGGGGAGGTGCCGTAGCCCGCCTTGAACTGGGCGTAGAACTGGCTCATGGAATTGAAGCCCGCCGCCTCGGCCACCGATGATATCGCCATCGTGCTTTCCACCAAAAGCGCCCGCGCCCGCATCAGGCGCATGCGGGTGACGAACTGCGTCATCGGCACCTGCATCACGCGGGTGAAGATCGACTGGGCATAGGTTTCATGCAGACCCGTCACCGCCGCGATGTCGCGGTTGCGCAGGGGCTGTTCCAGATGTTCCAGGATATGGCGCACCATCGCCACAACGTGCCGGATATGCGCCGAACTCAGCGCGCGATCCGCCCCCATTTCATGCTGCGGCAGGCGCAGGAAATCGAACGGCTCCAGTGCGGCGCGGCGGAAGAGGGCGTTCAACTCCATCTTCACCACCTCGGTCCGTTCGAAATCACCGCTGCGGTAATCGGCATACCAGCGCCGCACCTGATCCTGCGAGCAGAGCGATTCCGGCAAGGCCACCATGCCGCGCCCGATCAGCGCCACCTGCAGCGCCATGATGTAAGGCATCACCATGAAGGCATCGAGGGGCAGGTAGATGTTGCACAGCTTGTTCGGTCCCGGTCCGGTGGGGGTGACTTGGGTCAACTGGTGCGGCACCCCGGCCCAGAAGATCACCAGCCGGTTCGCGGGCAGTCGGACGATCCCGCCGTCGAAATCATAGGTCATTTCGAAATCGACGGCGAAGTTGGCCTCGATATGCCCGTGCCAATGCGGCTGGGTCATCGTCACCGGTTCAAAGATGCGGATGCCGAAGCGGCCAAAGGCCTTTTGCTGCGAATAGAAGCGCCGGTCATGGCCCGGCACCGGAACCCGGGTGCGAGGGGTGGTTTCAGCTCTCGATTCCATGGTCGTTGCGCCCCGATCTGAGGATTCCGGAAAAGAAGGTGGCAATCTGATATTGTCGCCCCGGCACCCCCTGACGCAAGGTTAATCTGCCGAGGGTGGAGGAGACTCGAAGCGCCAGACCCCGGCCACGACAAGAAAAAGGGAAACCCGGCCGCGCCTGCGGCCAAGGGAGGAGACATGACGATGCATGCCCGACGCGCTGCTGTTGCAGCGCTATTGTTGAGTGTATCCGCAAGCGCTGTGTGGGCCGAAATGGCCGCACCCACCGCGCCGCCGGAAGCGCCGAAGTTTGATGCCCAGACCGAACCGGTCTATGTCGCCCGGTCCGACATCTTCGAATACAAGGCCCTGCCGTCCTATTCCGAACCGGCCTGGGTCACGGCATTTGTGGATGCCGGAAAACTGCCCCCCGTTGCGGAACGCCTGCCCAAGGAACCCTTGGTCTACAAGACCGCCAACATGCCCGATGGCCCCGGCGTTTACGGTGACGTGATGCGCCATGTGATTGGCGGCCGTCCCGAAGGCTGGAACTTCTGGGCCGGTCAGTCCTATGGCTGGGGCGGGATCGATATCGGTCTGGTGGAATGTCTGACCCGCACAGGGCCGCTCTTCACCGTCAAGGCCGAAGACCTGCAGCCGATGCCGAACCTTGCCAAGTCCTGGGAGTGGTCCGAGGACGGCAAGACCTTGACCGTGCACTTGATCGAAGGCGCGAAATGGTCTGACGGTGATCCCTTCGACACCGAGGACATCGACTTCTACTGGAACGACGTGATCCTCGATCCCGAAGTGACCCCGCTGATGGGCGCGGCAGAGGCGACCTATAACAACGCCAAGCTGGAAATCGTGGACGCGGTCACCTTCAAGATGACCTTCGACACGGCTTTCCCCGAGTCGGTGCTTTACGCGATGGCCTATGGCAACTTCTGCCCCGGCCCGAGCCATATCCTCAAGCCCAAGCATCCCAAGCATGGCGGCGAAAGCTATGAGGCGTTCCAGAAAGCCTTCCCGTCCGACATGATGAACTTCCCCGTCATGGGCGCATGGGCCGTGGTGGAGCACCGCCCCGATGACATCGTGGTGCTGCGCCGCAACCCCTATTACTGGAAGGTGGATGAAACCGGACAGCAACTGCCGTACTTGGACGAGATGCACTATCGCCTGTCCACATGGGGGGATCGTGACGTTCAGGCCGTGGCGGGGACGGGGGACTTCTCCAACCTCGAGCAGGCGGAAAACTACGTCGAAAGCCTGAAAAAGGCCGCCGATCCTGCCAGCCCGGCGCGTCTGGCCTTTGGTCCGCGCACCATCGGCTACACGATGTATCCCAACCTGTCCGGTAACGGCTGGGGGGAACCCGATGCCCGTGGGCAGGCCGTGCGCGAGTTGAACCGCAACCTCGATTTCCGCAAGGCGATCACCTACGCGGTGGACCGTCAGCGGCTGGGCGAAAGCCTTGTGAAGGGTCCGTTCACCACGCAGTATCCGGGCGGCATCTATGCAGGCACGCCCTACTATGATGCGGCCTCGACCGTGTTCTATCCCTATTCGGTGGACAGCGCGAAAGAGGCGCTGAAGGCGGCAGGGCTGGAAGACAGCGACGGCAACGGCTTTGTCAACCTGCCGGGCGGCGAGGATCTGAACGTCACCTTGCTGACCCAATCGGACTACACCACCGACAAGAACCTTGCCGAAGGTGTGGTGGCGATGATGGCTGACGCCGGGGTGAAGGTCACGCTGAACGCACTGACCGGCAAGGACTTCGACAACGCCCGCGACAGCGGCAAGTTCGACTGGATCATCATCCGCAACGGCACCGAGTTGATCACCGTCGTGCAAAACACCGCCGCACTGGCGCCGACCGGTCCGTCGACGGATGTGAACCACCGCGCCAACGGTGCCGGAGAGATGGACCTGCTGCCCTATGAGGAAGAGATGGTGAAAACCGTCAACGCCTTCATCGGGTCGCGCGATCCGGCGGAACGGTTGGAGCTGATGAAGACCTATCAGAAGCTCTATACCGAAAACCTCGACGGGATCGGTCTGACCGCCTACCCGGGCGCGCTTATCGTGAACAAGCGCTTTGCCAACATCCCGGCGGGTGCGCCCATCTTCATGTACAACTGGGCCGAGGACAACATCATCCGCGAACGTGTCTTCGTTCCGGCTGACAAGCAGATCGGCGCAGAACTGCACCCGAACACGCTGCCCGGCGAATTGGGCGGTGCGGGTCCGGTCTCGGTGAACTGAACGGGTTTCCTCCCGAAGCGGGGGGGCGGCAGACCATCGCCGCCCCTTCGCACCCCTTCCGCGCCTGATGCGCCTTTCCCCAAACTCACGGGTTTCCGATGCTGCAATTCCTCGGCATTCGTCTGATGCAGGCCATCCCGGTGCTTCTGGTGATGAGCATCATCACCTTCATCATCATCCAAGCCCCGCCCGGCGACTACGGTGACTTCATCCGCACCAACATGATCGTGCAGGGCAACGCCACGACCGAAGCCGCCAACCGCGCCGCCGAGGCCTACCGTGAGGCGAATGGTCTGAATGACCCCTTGGTGCTGCAGTATTTCCGCTGGATCTGGGGGATCGTGACCCGCGCCGATTTCGGCCAATCCTACGCCTACAACAAGCCGGTGCTGGATGTGGTGTTGCAGCGCCTGCCGCCGACCATCGCCATTGCCTTGACCTGCCACCTCTTGGCTACGCTGATCGGGGTGACCTTCGGCATCATCGCCGCCACCCGGCAATACACCTGGATCGACACGGTGCTGTCCTTCATCGCCTTTCTTGGAATGACCATCCCGCGTTTCCTGCTGGCTTTGGTCATCCTGTATCTGCTCGCCTACAAACTGAACGTGCAGGAGATCGGGTCGTTCTATTCCTCGCGCTACGGCGGCCAGCCCTATTGGGAAGGCTTCCTTGATTTCAACTGGGGCAAGCTCTGGAACCTGATCCAGCATGTGTGGCCCGTGGTCGCGGTCGCCACTATCGGCGGTTTGGCCTATAACATGCGGGTGATGCGGGCGAACCTCTTGGACACGCTGAACGCGCAATACGTGGAAACCGCCCGCGCCAAGGGGTTATCCGAGGGCGCCGTGGTGATGCGACACGCCGTGCCCAATGCGCTGCATCCCTTGGTGGCCTATCAGGGCGTGGTCCTGCCCTATATGCTGACCGGTGAGATCGAGGTGGCCATCGTCTTTGGCCTTGCCACCATCGGCCCGGCCATCGTGGGTTCGATGAACATCGGCGATGTCTATGTGACCGCGACCCTGTTGCTGGTGCTGGGGGCCACGCTGATCATCGGCAATATCATCGCCGACGTTCTCTTGGCGCTGCTTGATCCGCGCATCCGGGTGGGGGGCAACGCATGAGCCTGTCGCAACACGAAGGCGAGGTCGCCGATACCCGCCTCTCTGCCGCCAATAGCAACAGCCAAAGCTACCCCGCGCTGGTCTGGCGGCGGTTTCGCAAATCCGTGCCGGGGATGCTGGGGCTGATCCTTGTGTCGCTGCTGTTGGTCGTGTCGGTCTTTGCCGATGTCGTGGCCCCCGTGGACCCCAACGACGCCAGCACCGCCTTTACACCGCCGGATCGGATTTCCTTCTTCACGCCCGACGGGTTTACCCTCTGGCCCGTGGCCTATCCGATCGTGGAAACCGAGGAGTTGGACCCAATCACCTTCCAACCCCTGATCGGCCCGGATTTCGCCAACCCCCGGCCCTTGGTCCTGTTCGCCAAGAGCGAACCCTATGAGCTGTGGGGTTTCATCCCGATGGAGCGGAGGTTGATCGGCACCATGGATGGCACCAAGCTGCACATCCTTGGCACCGACAAGCTGGGGCGGGATATCCTGTCGCGCGGGATTCATGGCAGCCGGATCACGCTGATCATCGCGCTGACCTCGATCACGCTGATCACCATCGCGGGGACGTTGCTGGGCATCGCCTCGGGTTATCTGGGCGGCAAGTTTGACCTGTGGTTTCAGCGGTTTGTCGAGATCATCCTCGCCTTCCCGCAACTGCCGCTTTACCTGACGCTGACGACGCTGATCCCGGTGACGGCACCATCTTCGGTGTTCATCGCCTTTGTGATCCGTGTGATCTCCGGCCTTGGCTTGGCGCAACTCAGCCGTGAGGTGCGCTCCAAAACCATGTCAATGGCGCGGATTGAATATGTCCGTGCCGCAATGGCGGTGGGGGCAGGGGATGGGCGCATCATCACCCGCCACATCCTGCCCAATGTGCTGTCCCATGTGATCGTCTCGATCACGCTTGGCATCCCGGCGATTGTGCTGTTGGAAAGTTTCCTTGGTTATCTGGGCTTTGCCGTGAAACCACCGCTGATTTCCTGGGGGTTGATGCTGCAAGATGCGGGGACCTTCAGCGTGATCGGCTCTTACCCATGGATCATGTCGCCGGTCGGTTTCGTTCTTCTGGCCGTGTTCGCCTTCAACGCGTTGGGCGATGGCCTGCGCGATGCCGTTGACCCCTATTGAGGCTGCCATGACCCAGGATTTCGTCATTCAGGCCAAGAACATCGGGGTGTCGTTCAAAGTGGACGGCGGCACGATCGAGGCTGTCCGCGATGTGTCGTTCACCCTGCTCAAGGGCCAGACCATCGCGCTTGTCGGCGAAAGCGGCAGCGGCAAGTCGGTGACCGCCCGCGCCATCATGCGCCTGCTGTCCAAACGCGCTGTCGTGTCGGACCGCACGGAAATCCTCTATGGTGGCAAGAACATGGCCCGGTTGGCCGATGCCGAGATGCGCCGCTTGCGCGGCAATCGGCTGACGATGATCTTTCAGGAGCCGATGTCGTCGCTGAACCCGGTCTATACCGTCGGTGCGCAGATCGCGGAAATCCTGCGGATTCACCAAAAGATCACCCGGAAGGCCGCCCTAGCCCGCGCCGTGGAATTGCTGCGCGAGGTGCAGATACCGGACCCTGAATCGCGGGTGAATCAGTATCCGCATCAACTCTCAGGCGGGCAGCGCCAGCGCGTGATGATCGCGATGGCCTTGGCCAATAACCCCGATGTGCTGATCGCGGATGAGCCGACCACCGCGCTGGATGTGACGGTGCAGGCCGAGATTTTGAACCTGATCAAGGCGCTGAAGGAAAAGACTGGCATGGCCGTCATCCTGATCACCCATGATCTGACCGTGGTCCGCCAGTTTGCCGACCATGTTTACGTCATGCAACACGGCGAGGTGCGCGAAGACGGCCCGACTGAGGATTTGTTCACCAACCCGCAGCATCCCTACACCAAGCGCCTGCTTGGCTCAGAACCCAAAGGCCGCGCGGACCCGACGCAGGTGGGCGATGAGACTGTGCTTGCAGGGCGCGACGTGCGCGTGACCTTCACCCTGCGCAAGGGCGGGGCGTTCCGGGGCAGTTACCATGACCTGCAAGCGGTGGATGGCCTGTCGCTGGCCGTCAAACGCGGTGAGACTTTGGGTCTGGTCGGCGAATCCGGCAGCGGAAAAACCACCTTTGGGCAGGCGCTGCTGCGCTTGAACAAGCTGAACGCCGGGCAGGTGGATTTTCTGGGCCAGCGCATCGATGGACTGGACCGCAAGGGGATGAAACCCTTCCGCCAGCGCATGCAGATCGTGTTCCAAGACCCGTTCTCCAGCCTCAACCCCCGCATGTCGGTGCGCCAGATCATCGAGGAGGGCCTGATCGTCAACGGCATCGGCACCACCCGCGAAGACCGGCTGGAGCGTGTGCGCCAAGCGCTGCGCGATTCCGGGATGCCCGACACCATCCTGTCGCGCTTCCCGCATGAGTTTTCCGGCGGCCAGCGCCAGCGCCTTGCCATCGCCCGCGCCATCGCGTTGGAGCCTGAGTTTATCCTGCTCGATGAACCCACAAGCGCGTTGGATTTGTCCGTGCAGGCCCAGATCATCGAGCTGTTGCGCAAGTTGCAGCGCGAAAAGGGCCTGAGTTACCTCTTCATCAGCCACGACCTGAAAGTCGTCCGTGCCCTGTGCCACCGCGTCATCGTCATGCAAAATGGCCAGATCGTCGAGCAAGGCCCGGTCGAAGAGGTGCTTGGCGCGCCCGCCACCGATTACACCCGCCGCCTTGTGAAGGCGGCTTTCGATATCGCCGTTTAGAAGCTTGGAGCCAGCCATGGGCAAAACCGTCATCACCTTCATCGGCGCAGGGTCCGCCGTTTTCACCAAGAACATCGCCGGGGACATCCTGTCGCGCCCCGCGCTTGCCGATGCCGAAATCCGGCTGATGGACATCAACCCCGAACGGCTGCGCGAATCCGAAGTGATCGTCGGCAAACTGGCGCAAACCCTTGGCGGCAAAGCCTCTGTCACCACCTATACCGACCAGCGCCGCGCCTTGACCGGCACCGATTTCGTGGTCTGCTGCTTTCAGGTCGGCGGCTATGATCCCTGCACCATCACGGATTTTGAGGTGCCAAAGGCTTACGGCCTGCGCCAGACCATCGCCGACACGCTTGGCATTGGCGGCATCATGCGCGGCATCCGCACCGTTCCGCATCTGTGGAGCATCTGCGAAGACCTGACGCAAGTGGCCCCCAAGGCCATCATGCTGCAATACGTCAACCCGATGGCGATCAATACCTGGGCCATCGCCGCGAAATATCCCAAAATCCGGCAAGTGGGCCTGTGCCATTCCGTCCAAGGCACGGCTTGGGAACTCGCCCGCGACCTCGACATTCCCGTTGAGGAAATCCGCTACCGCGCAGCGGGGATCAACCACATGGCGTTTTACCTGACGTTTGAGCACAAACAGGCCGACGGCAGTTTCCGCAACCTCTACCCCGACCTTGTCAAAGGCTACCGCGAAGGCCGCTTCCCCAAACCCAGCCATTGGAACCCGCGCTGCCCCAACAAGGTGCGCTATGAGATGCTGACCCGGCTTGGCCATTTCGTCACCGAAAGCTCTGAACACTTCGCCGAATACACCCCGTGGTTCATCAAGCGCGACCGTCCCGACCTGATTGAAAAATTCGGCATCCCGCTGGACGAATACCCCAAGCGCTGCGTCGAACAGATCGCCCGCTGGAAGAAAGAGGCCGAAAAGCTCGCCTCCTCCAATGAGGTGGAGGTGAAGGAAAGCCACGAATACGCCAGCCAGATCGTCAACTCTGTCGTGACCGGCGAGCCGAGCGTGATTTACGGCAACATCGGTAACCGTGGCTATATCCCGCAACTGCCCGATGGCTGCGCGGTTGAGGTGCCGGTTCTGGTTGATCACATGGGCCTGCAACCGACCGTGGTGCATGACATCCCGCCGCAACTGATCGCGCTGATGCGCACCAACATCAACGTGCAGGATTTGCCGGTGCAGGCCCTGCTGACCGAAAACCCCGAACACATCTATCACGCGGCCATGCTGGACCCGCATACGGCGGCGGAACTCGACCTCGATCAGATTTGGTCCCTAACGCATGACCTTTTGGCCGCACATGGCG
>JACCDI010407576.1_pt1 | contig 11021 bp, 14 predicted proteins | sample 7442791 | NCBI WGS metagenome assembly JACCDI01 (sample SAMN15323434, study PRJNA562643) | freshwater metagenome | isolation source: river surface water | place: USA:Blue River Watershed | collected 2017-08-15
ATTAGTGTGCGTCTATCTATTGGCACACACGTAGATGGAACGGAGAACTGCTTAGAATATGGCTGGTAAACCAGGCGGATATCGCCCATCATCAGGTCGCCCAGGCGGCGGACAAAGGAGCGGAGGCTCTCGTCCCGCACAGGGGCGGGTTGGCGGCGGACGTCCGTCACCGGCGCGCAAAGTCGAAGACGAGCAGCCTGAAAAGGAATCTGGAATTGAGGTTCAGGGTGTTGTGGTGGAGAATCTTCCCAACACCATGTTCAAGATTCGTCTTGACAGTGGCCACGAGCTGCTGGCTCACATTTCCGGGAAGATCCGTATGCATTACATCAAGATCCTCCCTGGAGACCGTGTGTTGGTAGAGTTGACGCCTTACGACTTGACGCGTGGGCGGATTCTGTATCGATACAGGTAGGGGTCGGAGAAGGGGAATGCAATGAAAGTCCGAGCTTCTGTTAAGAAGATTTGCGACAAGTGCAAGGTAATCAAGCGTGAGGGCGTTGTTCGCGTCATCTGCAAGAACCCAAAGCACAAGCAACGCCAAGGTTAACTTGGTTATCTAGGAGAAATTATAGTGGCCCGTATTGCTGGCGTGGATCTTCCACGCGATAAGAGCATCGAGTACGCACTTCCTGATATTTTCGGTGTCGGCTTGTCCGGCGCTCGCAAGATTCTGGAGCAGGTCGGTATCGACCCGCGTACTAAAGTTGCAGAGATGTCTGAGTCGGATGTTTCCAAGCTCCGTGAGGTGATTGAGAAGGAATGGCGTGTTGAGGGAGACCTTCGCCGCCAGATTCAGATGAACATCCGCCGCCTACAGGAAATCCAGTGCACGCGTGGTATTCGCCACCGTCGTGGTCTTCCAGTCCGTGGGCAGCGCACGTCGACCAACGCACGTACCCGTAAGGGACCAAAGCGTACGGTTGGTGCAAAGAAGAAGAAGAAGTAAGGCTGAATAATGGCACGAAAATCTACATCTGGTAACAGAGGCAAGTCCAAGGCGAAGAAGAATATCGCCGTTGGTGTCGCGCACATTCAGAGCACCTTCAATAACACCATCGTCACCTTGACTGACACGAAGGGTGATGCCATTTCATGGGCATCGGCTGGACAGGTTGGCTTCAAGGGTTCCCGTAAGGGAACGCCATTTGCGGCACAGCTCGCTGCTGAGCAAGCTGCACGCAAGGCGCAGGAGCATGGTTTGAAGCGTGTTGAGGTAAATGTCAAGGGTCCAGGCAGTGGTCGTGAGACTGCTGTGCGTGCGCTCGCGCAGGTTGGCCTTGAGATCACGGTGATCCGTGATGTTACTCCATTGCCTCATAATGGCTGTCGTCCACCTAAGCGTCGTCGCGTCTGACGATGCACTCGTAAACTCCCGCTGCTGGGCAGCGAAGGAGGAGGAAGAGATTTATGTCTAAATCTAAAAATGCGGTCAGCGGGGATGCCCGTTGCCGCCAATGTCGACGGGCTGGCGAGAAGCTCTACATCAAGGGGGCTCGCTGCTATTCGAAGAAGTGCGCTATCGAGCGTCGCAACTATGCTCCAGGTTGGCAGGGCAATACGGGCCGCCCAGCCAAGATTACGGATTATGGTAGCCAGCTTCGCGAAAAGCAGAAGATGCGTCAGGTTTACCGTGTTCTTGAAGGACCATTCCGTGCGTACGTTGCAGAAGCAACACGTCGTCGTGGTATCACCGGTGAAAACCTCCTGCAGCTTCTCGAACTGCGCCTCGACAACGCTGTTTTCCGCCTTGGCTTTGCCACATCCCGTGCGCAGGCTAGGCAGTTCGTAAACCACGGCCACTTCTTGGTCAATGGTCGGACTGTTGATATTCCATCAATCCAACTTCGTCCAGGCGATGTTGTCACGTTGGCTGAATCCGCTCGCCGTAATGCGCTGATTCAGGATGCTCTCGCATCCGGTGCGGGCCGTGTTCCAAGTTGGTTGTCCCTCGATGTCAACCAGTTCTCGGGCAAGGTTATTACTGCGCCTCGACGTGATGAGGTTGACACGACGGTCAAGGAACAGATCATTATCGAGTTCTACTCACGTTAATGCGTTGCACGACTGCATAAGTGGTCAAAGGAGAAAGAATGGTTCATTCCGATTCTAGAGAGCCAGAAATCAGCGTCCTTGAGACGGAGGGAAACTACGGCAAGTTCGTGGTCGAGCCTCTTGAGCCTGGTTACGGTCCCACCCTTGGTAACTCGTTGCGACGTGTTCTGCTTTCGTCAGTCGAAGGAGCTGCTGTTACATCTGTCAAGATTGAAGGTGTACAACATGAGTTCCAATCGATTGCGGGTCTCAAGGAAGATGCTACAGAGCTCTTTTTGAACCTTAAGGAATTGTGTGTCAAGGTCCATGATGATGCCATCGAGCGTGGCGAAGATGTGTGGACATTGCGGATAGACACAAAGGGTGCTGGCGTCATCAGTGGAGCGGATGTTATCTGCCCTACAGATGTTGAAATCGCCAACCCGGATGTTTATCTGGCGCGCATTTCTGATGAAGCGGCGAGTTTGTATGTTGAATTGACGGTTCGTACCGGTCGTGGCTACGTCATGCCTGATACTTCCCGTCGATCGGACATTATTGGTGAAATCCCAGTTCCATCGGCGTTCGGTCCTGTGCGTAAGGTCAACTATACGGTTGATCCAACCCGTGTCGGGAACCGTAATGACTATGAGCGTCTCACGCTTGAAGTCACCACCAATGGAACAATTGAGCCAGCTGTAGCTGTTTCACAGGCTGCCGAGCTGCTAACAGAGCACTTTGAGCGGTTCATGACCCTTACCGGTCGCCCGCTTCGAACGGCTCCGGCGCTCACGGCCAGTGCTCAGGCGGCGATTCCAGCTGGTCACCAACAACGGATTGAAGAGTTGGACTTTTCGGTCCGGACATACAACTGCCTGAAGAAGGCGCAACTGCTGACACTACATGACTTGACTCAGATCTCTGAAGTTGACTTGCTGAATATCCGGAATTTCGGTCGCAAGTCCCTCACGGAAGTGAAGGAAAAACTCCAGGAGCTGGGACTTGCTCTTAAGGACTCGGGACTCGGTGAGTACCCGGACTTCGATGAGGAGTAAATAAATGCGACATAGGATTGGCGGCCGTCAGTTCGGCCTACCATCGGATCAGCGGAAGGCGCTGCTCAAGGGGCTTCTGCGCTCGATGATTATCTACAAGCGCATCGAAACCACAGAGACCCGTGCTAAAGAGATTCAACCCCTCATCGAAAAGCTCGTGACGCGTGCGAAGGATGATTCAGTTCATTCGCGCCGTATTGCACGTGCCACCTTCGGTGGTCGTTCTGCAGACGACGAGGATATTGTGAAGGAACTCTTCACCGTTATCGCTCCTGCATTTGCTGAGCGGCATGGTGGTTACACTCGTATGGCTAAAAAGGGTATTCGTCGTGGAGACGGTGCTCCGATTGTTATATTGGAGTTTGTTGACGGTTAATCAAACCAGTTTTGGGTGGTGTTGATTCGTGACAGATAAGCGCATCCGGATGCTTGTTGAGTATGACGGTTCTGGTTTCGAGGGCTATCAGCTCCAAGGACCGGATGTGCGATCTGTTCAGAGTGAGTTGGAGATGGCGTTTACACGCTTGGCGGGATACCGGGTTCGTGTTCACGGAGCGGGAAGAACTGACAAGGGTGTGCATGCTACAGGGCAAGTTGTCCACGCGGATGTCTGCTGGCGTTTTAGTGATGAGCAGGCTGAGGTTGCACTCAATGCAATCTTGCCGCGGGATTTGGTAGTTCGGGGTGTAACAGAGGTTGATGAGACCTTTCACGCACAACGGTCTGCGACATCCAGGACGTATATGTACCTGATTGATAACGGGAAGTTTCGTCGTCCGATGCTAGGGAACCGTGCTTGGCACGTCGACCGAATGTTGGACATCGACGCGATGCGCGGTGCCGCTGAATGCCTGCTGGGTGTTCATGACTTTGCCTCTTTTGGTAATGCGGCTAAGGGCAAGAGTACGGTTCGGCGGATGGACGCTATTGATGTTCGAAAGAGGGGCGACTTGGTTGTGGTTCACATCACTGCCAATGCTTTTCTCAGACAAATGGTTAGAGCCATCGTCGGGTCATTGGTTGAAGTCGGTTTAGGGCGAATTTCCGTTGGACGAATTGAAACTGTTTTGGCTCTGAAGAATAAGGGCATTTGCCCGCGGGTGGCACCGCCACATGGTTTGACCTTGAAGCATGTCTCATATGATGGCGTGCGGATAGACCTTAGGAACAAGGAATAGACGATATGAAGACGTATTCGCTGAAGCCAGCGGACATCAAGCGCGATTGGGTCGTACTCGATGCGACTGGCGTGCCTATCGGACGATTGGCTGCCGAAGCTGCAAAGCTACTTCGCGGTAAGAACAAGCCATACTTCGCTCCACACTTGGATTGTGGTGACCATGTGGTCATCATCAATGCAGCCCGTGCAGTGATGACTGGTAACAACAAGGCTGATGAGCCTATCTACCACCACACGTTGTACCCAGGTGGTATCAAGCAGATTGAGCGCGGAACGTTGCATGAGCGACGTCCTGAGCTGGCAATCTATCGTGTTGTAAAGGGAATGCTCCCGCACAATGCGCTGGGTGCTCAGCAGATGCGCAAACTCAAGGTTTACGCCGGCGAAGAAGGGTTGGCGCGTCACCGCGGGCAGCTCGGTGAATCCGCTGAGGCAGGAGCATAATCATGGCAGATGCAGTTCGCTACTACGGTACCGGTAAGCGTAAAAACGCTGTAGCCCGTGTTTGGTTGTCCGAAGGGGATGGCTCGATCGAAGTTAACAAGAAGGGTGTGCTTGAATATTTCTGCCGCCGGACTCTTGAAGCGTTGATCAACCAGCCGTTCCAAATCACACAGACCGAAGGTCGCTATAGTGTGATGGCAAAGACCCACGGTGGTGGAATCTCCGGCCAGGCTGGTGCTCTCCGACACGGTATCTCCAAGGCGCTAGTCGAAGCTGATCCAGAGCTCCGCACACCTCTGCGCCGCGGTGGATTCCTTACACGTGACCCACGCGTTAAAGAACGTAAAAAATACGGCCGCAAGCGCGCACGCCGTGGATTCCAGTTCAGCAAGCGTTAATCGATACGCTTCTCTCATCATAGAGGAAGGTTCCTTCGGAACCTTCCTCGTTTCTTTAACTGACACGCCTCGCGCTGGCTGTGACATCCTTGTTTATCTCGAAGTGGACTTTTCTGAGATTGACACTCGTTTGGTTTCGTTCTGGTCCCGGAATCAGGTCTCACGCATGGCGGTTACGTCTGTCAGAAATTTCAGTTTCCGCCTATCCTTTCGGACGATTGTAGACTCCTGACTCGGGACCTTCACTTGTAAGCGAGGATGAATAGCGTTCTTGAGAGTCCACGCAGACAGCGGGGATACTTCCGCGTTGTTGGTTGTCTTCCATTCCTGGGATTTCGTTCGCCGAAGGAGTTCGATGTTGGATTTGCCACCATCGGCTGGGGCATTCAGTGACATATACGACCTACGAGGCATAGTGTCTACAGCCGGCCTTGGAATTATTGGCTTGACTTTCGTGGTTCCTCATGGGGGACCGGTATCACCATTGATGCATCTCTGGGCCTAGCAAGATATATCTCACGCGTAAAACGAATGGAGGGGCAGCTACATGCCACCCCTCGCTCTTAGCCAACCTCAATAGCAAAACCTTCTATCTACAACAGGCTTATTACTTGCGGTTTTCTATCTGGATTTCAAACGGTCTGACTTCACCGATGTCAAATGACACTGAATCGCCAGGCTTGATGTCGCCACGCAAAATGGCAGTACTCAGAAGGTTGTCTACATGTCGCTGAATCGTCCGCTTGAGTGGCCTTGCACCGTAGACCGGATCGAAGCCGAGAGATACCAATGACCGCTTCGCCGCAGGTGTGAATGACAGAGTGATATCTCGCTCTGACAGCGCCAACACCGTCTTTGACAGCAGTAAGTCGACAATCTTGAGGAGGTCGTCCTCAGTTAGCCCGGTAAACGGAATGATCTCATCAATGCGGTTTATTAACTCTGGTCGGATCACGCCCGTAAGGGCACGAAGGGCGGCCTTCTCCGGGTCAATTCCATTCCGGATAGCTTCTTGAATTTCCTGCGATCCCAAGTTGCTCGTCATCAGGATCACCGTGTTCCTAAAGCTCACGACGCGGCCCTGCCCATCTGTTAGACGACCATCGTCGAGAACCTGTAACAGGATGTTCCATACATCGGGATGTGCTTTTTCAATCTCATCCAAGAGAACAACACGGTATGGGCGCTTGCGGACCGCTTCCGTTAGTTGACCACCATCCTCATGCCCGACATATCCCGGAGGGGCACCAATTAGTCGTGCGACAGAGTGCTTTTCCATGTACTCAGACATATCGACACGGACGAGAGCACCTTCATCATCAAACAACAGCTCAGCAAGTCCCTTGGCGACTTCCGTCTTACCAACACCGGTCGGTCCAAGGAACAGGAACGATCCAATTGGACGCTTCGGATCTGATAACCCGACTCGTGATCTCCTGATAGCCTCTGCCAGTGCACTTATGGCCCGTTCTTGCCCGATAACTCTTTCGTGTAGACGATCCTCTAGGTGAAGCAGCTTCGCCGCTTCCTCCTCAAGCATCCGCTGTACAGGCACTCCCGTGATCCGTGCTACGACGCCTGCGATGTCATTCTCACCCACAACACGGTGGATGCCGGTTGTGTCTTCCCATTCACGACGACGCTGCAAGTAGGCCTCGCGGAGCGAATGCTCTTCATCACGAAGTCTTGCGGCATCTTCGTACGCCATCCGCTCAACTGCATCCTTACCCCGCTGGAGCAAGTCTTCCAGGGTTTTCTCCATCTGCCGAAGATCATCCGGAATCGCTGACAGCGACATTCTTACCTTAGAAGAAGCTTCATCCACGAGGTCAATAGCCTTGTCCGGGAGAAACCGCTCGGTGATGTAGCGGCTTGAAAGGATAACGGCTGCCTTGATGGCCTCATCCGTGATCTTTACTTGGTGATGCTGTTCGTACTTCGGTCGCAGACCTTCGATAATCGCAATCGTATCCGCAACCGATGGTTCGCCAACATACACCGGTTGGAAACGTCGCTCGAGGGCTGCATCCTTCTCGATGTACTTGCGATATTCATTGATGGTTGTCGCACCGATGCACTGGAGCTCTCCACGGGCGAGGGCTGGCTTGAGGAGATTCGATGCATCCAAAGAGCCCTCGGCTGCGCCAGCGCCAACAACGGTGTGAAGCTCATCGATGAACAGAATAATCTGCCCGGCCGCATCCCGTACGGCATCTACGACACCCTTGAGCCTCTCTTCAAACTCTCCGCGAAATTTGGCTCCAGCAATCAGCGCACCGAGATCAAGGGTGAGTAATGTTTTTCCTCGGAGGGCCTCAGGGACGGCACCATCCACAATCTTTTGAGCCAAACCCTCGACGATTGCGGTCTTGCCAACGCCAGGATCACCAATCAGCACGGGATTATTCTTACTACGCCGCGCCAGCACCTGGATGACTCGGTCGACTTCTTCACCGCGTCCAATGACAGGGTCGATACGGCCGTCCTTTGCCAGTGATGTAAGGTCGCGGGTGTACTTGCCGATGATGGAGTTGCTTGCATCTGCGGCAGGTGAGTCGGATCTGCTACCTTTTCGGAGGTGTGCCAGCGCCTGATAGACACGTTCAATATCGACGCGCTGGGTTGCGAGTGCACGCGATGATGGAGAATCACCTTCCTTGATGATAGCGATAAAAATGTGCTCGACGCCTACAAACTCATCTCGTAGGCGCTGTGCCTCACTCTCGGCGATGTCGAGAATCCGCTTCATCCGGGGTGTGATGTATATCTGTTGCTCTCGTCCGCCACTGGATTGCGTTCGCGAAGTGGATGCGAGGTTGGTCTCTATAACCCGCTTTACAACGCTGATGTCAGTGTTGAGATGTCCGAGAATCTTGGTGACGATGCCATCGTTATCCTCCAGCATCGCGATAAGCAGGTGCTCGGTGTCGAGCTGGGAATGTTTATACCGTCTAAGAACGTTCTGAGCATCGGACATAAGGTCCTTTGCACGATCGGTGTAGTTTTCTAGCATTGTGTGTTCTCCTTATGCAACCCGATCGTTTTGTTGTCGGATGCTATTCGTACTGCCGTAACCTGCTGATGAGATGCTCACGCTCCGCCTCAAGGCTGTCCAGACGTTCTTTCAGACCAAGGATAATCTCGACGCCTGCGAGGTTGACACCGAGGTCTGTCAGCGCCTGGATCTGGCGGACACGTTGAACATCGTAGTCGGAATAGAGGCGGTTCTTACCTACGCGCTGCGGCGTAACCAAGCCAAGGCGCTCATACATGCGCAAAGTTTGCGGATGAAGGGGTTCATCCGGTCGTTCAATTCGTATCAGCTTTGCCGCGATACTGATGGTGTAGAGGGGCTCTGTGCCGCCGCCGTTCACTTATCTTCCCCGAGTGCAGCCGCAAGCTCATCGATGGCCGCCCTTTGCCGGGCGGTCAAGGTCTTTGGAACTTCCACTTTGATACGAACCAACATGTCGCCCCTAGGATTTGTAGCCCCTTTGGTCATTCCATGTCCGCTGATCCGCAGCTGCTGGCCACCTTGCGTCCCAGCGGGGAGGCGAAGTGTCTTCCGATCTCCTGATGGCGTAACCGCGGTAATCTCACCGCCAAGCGCACAGGTTGTGAACGGAACGCTTACATCTGCAAGCAGATTATCGTCCTTGCGTTCAAAGCCGTAGGGAGTCGCGATGCGTACCGTTGCGATGATTTCCGGGCGGGAGTTTGTCGCTGGGAGCCTTAGTTTTGCACCATCCTTGATGTTGGCTGGGATATTGAAGGTGATCGGCTGTCGTCCTCCGACGATGCTTAGCTGACGACTGACACCGCTGATGGCTTCCGTCAACGTGATGGTTACATCAACTTCCTGAGCTGCTGCTGGTCGAGGCGCACGGTTTCCCCTGCCAAATCCTGTCGCATCCTGGTTCATCCCACCAAAGAGGGTGGAAAAGAGGTCATTGAGATTGGTGGCTCCGCCCAGCGGATCTCCAACATCGTAACGAACGCGCTGACCACCGCCAGCCCCTGGGAATGGGCCTCCAAATCCACCATATGGGCCTCCGCCTGCAAATCCTCCAGCACCACCGCCGGCGGCTTCCGCCTGACTTGCAGCACGCCACTGATCGCCGTAACGATCGTACGCGGAGCGCTTTTTTTCATCCGAAAGGACTTCATAGGCTTCACCAACCTGTTTAAACTTGTCCTCGGCGGTCTTGTCATTCGGGTTTACATCCGGATGGAACTTTCTGGCAAGCTTACGGTAGGCCGCACGGACTTCCTTGCTGTCTGCCGTTTTGGAGACACCCAGAATCGAGTAGTAGTCTTTGTATGATGGTCCCATATGCTCAATTCTCCTTAGTCCAATGATGTAACCCTGAGGGCTGAAAAAGCCGTGGGCGGGGTCCACCCACGGCTAGTGCTTGTGGCGCTGCTCAGCTGATGGTGATGCGCTTTACCTTAGACTCTTCGGCCTTTGGCAGGGTGATATTGAGAATGCCCTTGTCAAACGCTGCCGTTACTGCATTGCCATCCACAGGAAGGGGGAGCTGAAATGTCCTTGCGAATGTCCCCGTCGGACGCTCGGCGACAAGCGAGCGAAAGTCGGCTTCTGATTCAGGGTAGGTACCGTGAATGCTGATCGTTCGTCCTTGTACATCGACATTGACATCGTCTGGCAACAAGCCAGGTAACTCAACCGCAATGTGGTATGTGCCATCGGTTTCACCGATATTCACCGCGGGAGCCTGCGGCGCTGCAAGGGTACGCAGTAATGCAGAGCTATTAAGCGTATCCAACGTCCGTGCATCGGGTGTTGCAAAGTGTGTGAATTTCATTGTTTGTGTTCTCCTTTTCCCTCGTTGGGGAGTGCCGGGTACTTTTGCACCCGGCACATTGATTGTGGTTTAGGGGGTTACTTGCCCTCGTCCACCACCTCGGCATCAATGACATCGTCATCAGTGCCGCCAGCCTGTTGACCAGCATCTGCAGGTGCACCGGCTGCAGCTGCTTCCTCATTCTGCTTGTACAGACGCTCTGCAAGGGTGAAACTTGCCGTCTGGAGGTCGCCGAATGCGGTGTCATAGCCATCAAGCGTTTCGTTACCAAGCGCTGTGCGCAGGGCTTCGATCTTGCCGTTGATGTCGGTCTTTTCCTCTTCGGTAGCCTTTTCGCCAAGGTCCTTGATGGTTCGTTCTACAGAGTAGATCAGCTGATCGCCCTGATTACGCTTCTCGGCGAGCTCACGCTGCTTCTTGTCTTCGTCAGCATGCGCGGCGGCTTCCTTGACCATCTTGTCGACTTCGTCCTTGTTCAGGTTGGAGGATCCCGTTACAGTGATCTTCTGTTCCTTGCCAGTTCCTTCATCCCGAGCGGAGACGGAGAGGATACCGTTGGCATCGATGTCGAAGGTGACCTTGATCTTCGGAACACCACGTGGCGCTGGTGGGAGACCGGAGAGTTCAAAGTCTCCGAGCATCTTGTTATGGGATGCAATCTCGCGCTCGCCCTGGCAGACTTTGACGTGAACGCTTGTCTGGCCATCCGCGGCAGTTGAGAAGACTTCTTCCTTACGTGTTGGGATGGTGGTGTTACGGTCGATCAGCTTTGTCATCACACCGCCGAGGGTCTCGATTCCAAGCGAAAGCGGGGTGACATCGAGGAGGACAACATCCTTTACTTCTCCGCCAAGAACACCAGCTTGAATCGCTGCTCCAACGGCTACGACTTCATCCGGGTTTACGCTACGGTTTGGCTCCTTGCCAATCATCTTGCGGACCTGTTCCTGTACCGCAGGGATACGGGTCGATCCACCGACGAGGATGACTTCATCGATATCGGATGCGGACAGCTTTGCATCACGCAGGGCCTGATTGACCGACTCTGCCGTGCGCTCAACGAGGTCGCGTGTCAGGTCATCAA
>JACCDI011191507.1_pt1 | contig 11020 bp, 7 predicted proteins | sample 7442791 | NCBI WGS metagenome assembly JACCDI01 (sample SAMN15323434, study PRJNA562643) | freshwater metagenome | isolation source: river surface water | place: USA:Blue River Watershed | collected 2017-08-15
AGAGAGACCGTTACGAGCCTTACGTGAATCTGTAACGACGATGCGGTAGTACGGGGTACGGATCTTTCCAAAACGCATTAAACGAATCTTTGTAGCCAAAGTGGTGGTGCTCCTAAAAAAAGTGTGTCAGCGTGAACCTTGCTACAGCGGGGTGCGTAACTCGGTAAATCCGACGGCGGATTTGGATGTTGTAGGGGTAGAGGGCCCTGCAACAGGTGCCCTATTCTGCCAGCCACCCCTCTAATTCGGAAATTGGCGATTAGCCGTTCTCAGCCGCTCGTTTAGCGGGGTTGCCGGAGCGGGACTTCTTCTTCGCTGGCTGCTGACCCATCTTGGGAGCGCCTCCCATAGCTGGCATTTGCATCCCAGAGGGCGCGCCTGGTGGGAGCGCCATACCTGGTGGGAGCGCTGGCCCCTTGCCGCCCCGCATCTGCTTCATCATCTTTTGAGCCGCGGTGAACTTCTCTACCAATTTATTGATCTCTGAAACCTGGCGACCAGAACCGGCTGCGATTCGAGCCCTGCGAGAGCCGTTGAGCAATTTGAGATCGCGACGCTCGGCTGGAGTCATTGATTGAACGATTGCCTTGGTGCGAGTTACTTCAGATTCATCAAAGTTCTCGATCTGCTTCTTCATTGCGCCAGCACCAGGCAACATTCCGAGGAGCTTGCCCATATTGCCCATCTTCGACATCGCTTCTAGCTGTTCCAGGAAATCTTCGAGAGTGAAATCCTCACCCTTAACAAATTTATCCTCTAACTTCTTTGACGTCTCAGGATTAAATGCTTTCTGGGCTTGTTCAGCAAGGGTTGCCACATCGCCCATGCCAAGGATGCGCGATGCCATTCGCTCGGGATAGAAGATATCGAAATCAGCAATCTTCTCGCCATTAGATATAAACATAATCGGACGGCCGGTCAGAGATGCAATGGAGAGCGCTGCACCGCCTCGAGCATCGCCATCAAGTTTGGTCAGGACTACGCCATCAAAGCCAACGCCGTCACGGAATGCTTCAGCGGTGCGGACTGCATCTTGTCCGATCATCGCATCAACTACAAAGAGGATTTCATCTGGGTTAATTGCATCGCGTATTGCAGAGGCTTCTGCCATCAGGTCGGCATCAACACCCAATCGCCCAGCGGTGTCGACAATGACCATGTTATGTAATTTCTGCTGTGCAAAAGCGACGCCATCACGTGCAACTTGAACTGGATTGCCTACACCGTTTCCAGGTTCTGGAGCGAAGACAGGAACTCCAACGCTCTCGCCGACTACCTGCAATTGGTTAACAGCATTAGGTCGCTGTAAATCTGAGGCAACCAAGATTGGCGTATCGCCTTGATCTTTATAGAACTTAGCAAGCTTTGCAGCGAGAGTGGTCTTACCTGCACCTTGAAGGCCGGCGAGCATAATGACAGTAGGAGGATTCTTGGCATATCGAACGCGACGTGCACCACCACCGAGTATCTCTGTCAGCTCTCGATTGACGAGGTCGAAAATCGCTTGAGCTTGATTGACTCCAGATTGAAGAGTTGGGAGTAGTTCTAGCGCTCCAGTTCGAACTCTCTCGATAAATTGATCAACAACAACGAGCGCAACATCTGCCTCTAGGAGCGCCTGTCGAATCTCGGCGGCGGTATCTTCGATATCGCCTGCGGAAATCTTTCCCCGATTTCGAAGTGAACCGAAGGCGTTAGAAATCTTCGAAGAGAGCGCATCAAACATAGTGGCGCAAGACTACTTCAGAGATGCCTCAATACGCGAAGTGACTTCACTCGCCCGCTCTGTCGTAAGTGGTCCCCCACCAATTTCGGTGACATATAAGGTGTCAATCGCCTCTGCACCGAGAGTTGTGACAATTGCGGATTTAATATCGATATTGCACTTGCGCACAGTGTCACCAATAGAGAAGAGCAGAGCTGGTCGATCGTGGCTTCGCACCTCAATGATGGTGGCATCGGTGGCAGCATCAATAAATGTCTCGACCACTGGTGGTGGAACGGGAATCGTTGGCATCTGGGTGTAGGCCTCAAGGCGAGCACGGATGCGTTCAGCTAGCCTCTCTTCTCCCGCTAAGCCTTTAACAAGTTCGCGATGAAGTTCTTCTCGTGTTAAATCAGGAGCGTTGGGATCGGGAAGCACAAGCCACTCCATGACTGCAACACCATCAACGGTTTTGGTGCGAGCGGAACGAACATCGAGTCGTAGGAGATTGAGTACTCCAGAAACTATTGAGAGAAGTCCAGTGCGGTCAGGAGAGATGATTTCAACCGCATAGACGTTTCCGCGATCTTCAATCACCACATCGAGCGTTCCTCGAGCAGCGCGAGCTAATTGATCTTCTCTCAACTCAGGTTGTTGCATGAGGGTGTTATCGGTAAGAGCCAATCTGGTTTTTCTCACCAACTCTCCCACAAGAGATGCCTTCCAATCACTCCATGCTGCTCGCCCAGTGGCCTCCCCATCGGCGATACTCAAAGCATGGAGAAGTTCTAGCGTTCCAACTTCGTTAATACTTTCGACAACGCTATTAATAGTTGCCGGGTCATCGAGATCTCGCCGAGTAGCTGTGGCAGAGAGAAGCAAGTGATGGCGAATAAGTAATTGAATGATGGCGATATCGCGTTCGTTAAAGCCAATGCGAGCAGCTAGCGGTTGAATCAGAATCTCTCCGCGCAAGGAGTGATCTTCATCGGTGCCTTTACCGATATCGTGAAAGAGCGCAGTAAAGAGGAGTAAATCCGGACGGTGGACCTCACGCGTCAACGCTGCTGCAGATACTGCGGTCTCCACCATATGGCGATCAACAGTATGTCTGTGAAGCACGTTGCGTTGCGGTAGTGAGCGGACTCCACGCCATTCTGGAATCCAGTGGAAGAGAACTTCTTCTTGGTCGAGCGCCTCAAAAATCTCAACCATCGATGGCCCTGCGCCAATGAGTGCAATCAGGTGCTCTCTGGCTTCCCGCGGCCAAGGATTAGGTAGAACTCCGCGCCCGGCATCGAGTGCATCTGCGTAGATGCGGAGTGAATCAAAGGAGAGGCGTAGACCAAGTTGGGCTGCCGTTGCAGCAGCACGTAACCCAATAACTGGATCGCTCTCTACATCAAAGGTGGGGTCGATAACTACCTCTTTATTGGAGATGGAGATTCCCGGTGATACAACTGTGGAGCGCACGCGTTTAAAGAAGCGGCCAAGGCCATCTTTACCCTTGTTCTGGTACTGATACCAGGTCATCTGCATTAAGTAATCCACTGCGCGCGCAGATTGCGCGACATCACTCATCAGCGCATCGGCGTCAGAGTACTTTAAGAGCTCTGCAACTTTATCTTGTTCGCTAAAGAGCAAGCGATCCTTATCTCGACCGCTGACGATGTGAAGTGCTTCTCTAACTGTTGAGAGCAGGGATTCAGCTTGGCTTACTCGCTCCATCGGAAGTACTAGAGCACCAGATGAATGAATTGCACGCAGAGCGGTGATATCTCTTAGCCCTCCGCGAGATTCTTTGAGATCAGGCTCTAAGAGATAAGCGAGTTCACCATTGCGCTGGTAACGCTCCTCTAGCGAGTCACGAAGAAGAGGAAGGTAATGGCTGGAACCATCGCGCCAGGCAGTGAGCGCCATTGTTTGAACATCTGCAACGAGATCTGCGCTTCCGCAGATTAATCGAATATCAAGTAAGCCCATCGCAACCTTGAGATCTCCGGTCAGGGCCTCTCGCATCTCTGATCGAGTGCGCACTGAGTGATCTATCTTGATCTTTCTATCCCACAAGGGATAGAGAATTGAATTGACTATCTCGGAGAGTTTGGCTGGTGAGTATGAACCGGTGTGAAGAATGACAATATCTAAATCTGAACCTGGAGATAGTTCGCCGCGGCCGAAACTGCCGACCGCGGCGATAGCTACCTCGTGCGAATCTGCGCCACTACCTAGGAAGAGTTCCGAGATAAGGAGATCGCTCTCGTTGGAGCGCAATCTCCTCTCTCGTGTACCCATGGCCAGATTCTATTGTGCGCAATTAGATTGCGTCGGTACCGCGCTCCCCCGTGCGAACGCGTACTACTTGATCTACTGGAGTTGTCCAGACCTTTCCATCACCAATTGATCCGGTGCCGGCGGCCTTGACGATGACATCGACGATATTTCCTGCATCAGCATCATCGACGAGCACCTCAAGGCGAACCTTTGGAACGAGATCAACTGTGTATTCAGCTCCGCGATAGACCTCAGTGTGTCCCTTCTGGCGACCGAAACCGCTCGCCTCAGAAACTGTCATTCCGGTGATACCTGCAGCTTGCAGGGCATCTTTTACTTCATCGAGCTTGAATGGCTTGAGAATTGCTGTAATGAGTTTCATAGGTTTGCGCCTCCTCGTGATGAGCTTGCATATTCGTATGCTGATTCAGCATGTTCTTTCAGGTCGATGCCTTCAATCTCGGCATCTTTTGTAATTCTGAAGCCGATGGTCTTCTCAATTGCATAACCGATAATCAGCGTTGCAACAAATGAGTAACCAGCGACAAGCGCTACACCAAGAGCTTGCTTTCCAAGGAGAGCAGTACCGCCACCATAGAGAAGGCCGTCGAGGCCGATGCTATTGACGACACTTGTTCCGAAAAGCCCGATTGCAAGTGATCCCCAGATGCCACCAACAAGGTGAACACCGACGACATCGAGTGAATCATCGAAACCAAACTTGTACTTCAAGCTCACTGCAAGTGCGCAGAGAATGCCTGCTACAAAACCGATGACAACTGCAGCCCATGGAGCAACGAATGCACAGGCAGGTGTGATTGCCACAAGACCTGCAACTGCTCCTGATGCTGCACCGAGTGAAGTTGCGTGACCGTTGCGAATCTTCTCAACGAACAACCAACCGATTACCGCTGCCGCTGCTGCAACCTGAGTGTTAAGGAATGCAAGACCTGCAATTCCATTTGCACCAAGAGCAGAACCTGCATTAAAGCCGAACCATCCGAACCACAAGAGTCCAGCGCCAAGCATTACCAAAGGCAATGAGTGTGGACGCATTGGATCTTTACGCCATCCGATGCGCTTTCCAAGAACAATGGCAAGAGCAAGACCTGCAGCACCTGCGTTGATGTGAACAGCTGTTCCACCTGCAAAATCCTGTACACCCTTACCTGCAAGATAACCAGTGCCGGTGACGACATCGCCTACCTTGTTTCCAAATGCGAAGACCCAGTGAGCAACTGGGAAGTAGACCACTGTTGACCAGATTGCTACGAAAATTCCCCAAGAGATGAATTTAGCGCGATCAGCAATTGCGCCAGAGATCAGCGCAGGAGTGATAATCGCAAACATCAATTGGAATGCCGCGAAGACGAGCATTGGAATTGGATAGACACCACCATTGTTGGTGAAGTCATTGACTACTCCTCCGAGACCGCTCAGTGAGAAGTTTCCATACCAAGCAGATTCAGCTTTATAACCAAATGCCAATTCAAATCCGTAGATGACCCAGAGAATGCTGACAATTCCGATGGTGACCATCGACATCATCATCATATTAAGAACGCTCTTTGTGCGAACCATGCCTCCATAGAAGAAGGCGAGACCTGGTGTCATCAAAAGAACGAGGGCGCTGCTAATAAGGATAAAGGCGGTATCGCCAGTGTTGAGAACTACATCTCCCATTTACAAACCTCACATATATGTAATAAACCGCTATGACTCGCCGTTGAGATGGGAGAAAGGTCGCAATAGCCGGTTACAAGGGAGGGCAAAACGAGTTAAGGGGGTGAAACAAAAAGGCGGCAAATGTTTCGGGGATGTTAATCCCGCAGCAGGCCGTCGATATAAGCCTGGCTATCGAAAGGGGCGAAATCCTCAATTGCCTCGCCAGTGCCGATAAATTTGATGGGAAGGTCGAGCTCATCTTCAATCGCCAGTGCGACTCCCCCACGGGCCGAGCCGTCGAGTTTGGTGACAATCAGCCCTGTTACCTCGACCGATTCGCCGAAAAGTTTTGCCTGAATCAATCCGTTCTGCCCAGTGGTGCCATCGATCACGAGGAGCACCTCTGATACCGGAGTTGTCTTCTCAATAACGCGCTTTACTTTACTGAGCTCAGCCATCAAATCATTCTTTGTATGGAGGCGACCTGCGGTATCGATAATGACATAATCCTTGGCAAGGTCGGCGCCTCGTTTTGTAGTATCAAAGGCGACTGCAGCTGGTTCACCTTCATGCTTTCCGGTGATTACTTCTACACCTGCTCGTGCGCCCCACGTAGTTAACTGATCGACAGCTGCGGCTCGAAATGTATCGGCAGCTCCCAAGATGACGCTCTGTGATTGATTCTGCAGATAGTGTGCCAACTTAGCTACTGACGTTGTCTTTCCGACTCCATTTACTCCGACTACCAAAATTACCGCAGGTTTTGCCGCCGGAGCTAGAGAACGAACTTTGTTAGAAAGGTGGCTAGCAAGAATCTCTCGGAGTGAACCCTCTGCATCGTCACCCTTAATCTTCTTTGCTTCCGTGACTAACTTCTCTGTGAGAACAGGACCAAGATCGGCTGCAAGAAGTTCACTTGTTAACTCATCCCAATCGAGTGCGGATGCCGTTGACTCACCTTTGATTTTTGCTACAAAGCGAGAAAATAATCCCATAGCAGTAAACCTTTAGGCGTTGGTTGATTCGCGTAAGCGCTGCGAGATTACTTCAGTAACACCGTCGCCACGCATCGTCACACCATAGAGCGCATCGGCAATCTCCATCGTGCGCTTCTGGTGAGTAATAACAATCAACTGTGAACTTTCGCGAAGTTCTTCCATGATGCCAAGGAGGCGACCTAGGTTCACATCATCGAGAGCCGCTTCAACTTCATCGAGCACATAGAACGGGCTTGGACGAGATTTGAAGATCGCAACCAGCATCGCGACCGCGGTAAGAGACTTCTCTCCACCCGATAGGAGGGAGAGACGCTTGACGCGCTTTCCAGGTGGGCGTGCTTCAACATCAACACCGGTATTGAGGAGATCATCTGGGTTGGAGAGGAAGAGCTTTCCTTCTCCACCTGGGAAGAGGCGACCAAAGATATCTTTAAAGTGAGCAGCGACTTCGGTATATGCCTCCATAAAGACTTCCTGCACCTTGTCATCTACTTCCTTGATGATATCGAGCAGATCCTTCTTGGTACGCTTCAAATCTTCGAGCTGTTCTGCCAAGAACTTTAGGCGCTCTTCAAGGGCGTTGTACTCTTCCAGTGCAAGTGGATTGATCTTTCCAAGCAAGTTGAGTGAACGCTCGGCAGATGCGAGGCGCTTCTCCTGTTGATCGCGGCGATATGGGATGAGTTCGGTAGCAACGATTTCGCCCTCATCGGTCTCGATAAATGTTGGCACATCTTTATCGGGGCCATATTCGCCAATCAAAGTTGGAATATCGATACCAAGTTCTTCCACCGCCTTGGTCTCTAACGCCTCAATGCGCATGCGCTGTTCTGCACGTGCAATTTCATCGCGATGAACGCTCGTGGTGAGTTGATCTAATTCAGCTGTGAGCTCTCGGCCGCGCGTGCGCACAGTCAGTGTTTCACTATCGCGATCGTTGCGAGAACTCTCCAGGCGTTGACGCTCTGCTGAGCTCTTTGCAATTGAGCGTTCAATATGAATAAGGGCTTCGTAAGCAGCTTCGGCAATCGCCTGTGAGATTACAGCGCCACGAGCACGAGCACCGCGACGCGCGACTGCTCGTTCAGACGCTTCACGTTCTGCCTGCGCAGCATCCTTAAGAGATTGTGCTCGAGCTGCAATAGATGTAACTCGCTCTTCAGATGTGCGAACTGCTAAACGGCTCTCCATCTGAGTTGTTCGAGCAATCGAAACAGATTCGCGAAGAGATTCTGCACGAGTGCGATCAGGCTCTGCGATATCGCCTTGTTGCCCTAGTTGGGATTGAGCAATTGAAAGTTCATTCTCATCTCGAGATTTTGCAGTAGATGCCTCGGCGATGGCTTGAGTCAAGCGCTCTACCTCTGCAGCAGCTGACTTCATATTCTGACCAGAGACAGCTAATTGTTCGGTGAGCGCTGCAATACGAGCATCTGATTCATTGAGCTTTGCTAGAGCTGCATCAAAATCAATCTGCTTGGCATCAACTTCACTCTGAGCCGTTGAGATTTCAAACTTAAGGCGGTCCGAGGTTCGAGTGAGCTCTTCTAATAGCTTCTCAAGTCCATTAATTAACGCTTGGATCTCAACGAGGGAGTTGGACGATGATGAGCCTCCGCGGGCACGGTGTGCTGTGATGACATCGCCATCACGAGTGACAACTGTGAGGTTCTTGTTCTCGCGAAGAATTGCCTCTGCTTGCCCAGCGTTTTCAACAACAACGGTGCTGCCAAGAAGTTGTGCCAATAAATCCTGAATCTCTGATGAGCGAACATGCGCGAGAAGTGATGTGAGGTGACCAGGAATCGATGAAGAGTTTCCGGATCCTCCAGTGTGAACCAACACATCTGCCTGACCGAGGTTCTCGCTGCGCAGCGTCGTAAGCGCTGTTACCGCTGAACTGAGATCGCGGACTACGAGGGCGTCAGCGAGAGTTCCTAGCGCTGCTGCAGTTGCTGATTCCCAGCCGCTATCAATCTGAATCAAAGAGGCAACGCTGCCAAGAATATTGACTCCTCGGGAATCGCGAACAAGTGCTGCTGCGCCATCTCGGGATTGCGAAGTAATTTTCATCGCTTCAAGTTTCGACTCGACAGAGTTGCGTTCGCGATCTGATGCGCGCTCTTGATCGATTAATTCCTGATGCTTCTTCTTTGCGTTATCAAGAGCTGACTTAGCGATTTCAAATTGTGAATCGAGTCCGAGTTCGCCGGCATCTGCACCAGCAATCTCCATCTCAAATTGGCTATAGGAAGCCTTCGCTTGATCCACACGTGATTGTGCTTCGCTGCGAGCTGTTGTCAGACGGGCGATCTCTTCTGCATTTGCTTCCAGACGCGCAGCAAGGGATTTGATGTGACCTTCTTGACGCGCAGTTCCTTCGCGTTGATCTGCAATCGCGCGGAGTGCGGCATCGATAGTGTCTTCTTCCGCCTTTAGCGATGCTTCGAGTTCAGCTAACTTTGCAGTTGCCTCTTGTAGCGACTTTTCTGCTTCCAGAGTTTCATTACGAAGTTTCGCCTCTTCTTGTAGAAGTGCCTCAGCTTCAGCTTCGAGCGCCTCTGGATCGCGACCAGCTGATCGCGCCTCTTCTGCCTCTTCTGCTAAGAAGCGTGAACGCTCTTGAGCCAAAGATTGAGTTCCGCGGAACTTCTCACGAAGTCCAGTCAGGGCATAGAAGGTTTCTTGAGCTGAGATGAGTAATGGAGTTTCAAAGGCAGATTGAGCATCGAGCTCTTCTTCGCGCTTGCGCGCCTTGTCGAGTTCAGCCTCTACTCCGGCACGACGCTCACGTAGCGCATTTTCATCAGCTACTTCTGCATCGAGAGTCTTTGAAAATGCGATGTAATCATCTGCAAGTAGACGTAGGCGTGCATCTCGAACATCGGCCTGAATTGTTGCCGCCTTCTTTGCAACCTCTGCCTGCTTACCGAGCGGGCGAAGTTGACGTCGAAGTTCAACGGTGAGGTCATTGACGCGAGCAAGGTTTGCCTGCATTGAATCGAGTTTGCGAAGCGCCTTCTCCTTGCGCTTGCGGTGCTTGAGTACGCCTGCCGCCTCTTCAATATATGCGCGACGCTCTTCAGGTGTTGCCATAAGAATTGCATCGAGCTGGCCCTGGCCGACGATGACGTGCATTTCGCGACCGATACCTGAATCAGAGAGGAGTTCTTGAATATCGAGCAGGCGTGAAGCTTCCCCGTTGATCTGATATTCAGATTGCCCGTTGCGGAAGAGGATGCGAGAGATAGTGACTTCGCTGTAATCAATATTGAGAGCGCCATCGCTATTGTCGATCGTGACAGCAACTTCTGCGCGACCAAGAGGTGCGCGCCCAGATGTACCGGCAAAGATGACATCTTCCATCTTTCCGCCACGTAGAGATTTTGAGCCCTGCTAACACATCACCCAGTTCAGAGCGTCAACAACATTGGATTTTCCAAAACCGTTTGGACCGACCACGCAGGTGATACCTGGTTCGAGTCGAAGGGTCGTCGCAGAGGCAAAGGATTTAAATCCTTTGAGGGTCAGACTCTTCAAATACACGGCGATAACCTACCTTGCCGATGGGTTTACATATAAACGCGACTCAGTTCAAGTTCAACTTGAGGGTTTGAGAATATTAAATGCAGCACGGGCTGCGGCTTGCTCGGCTTCGCGCTTGCTTTTTCCAAGACCGGTAGCAATTGCTTCTCCCCCGACAATTGCAATTGCTTCAAAACTCTTATCGTGATCAGGACCGCTTTCAGTTACCTGATATTCCAAAGTTGATTTACCAAGGGATGCGACCAGTTCTTGAAGAGCGGTCTTGCCATCAAGGCCTGCACCGAGCGCCATTGCATTGGTCAAGGTTGGTCCTACCAATCGAAGGAGGCACTCTGAAGTCTTTTCAAATCCAGCAGAGATATAAAGGGCGCCAATGAGGGCTTCAAAAGCATCTGCAAGGAGAGAATTCTTATCGCGACCGTTGGTCACCTCCTCACCTTTTCCAAGGCGGATGTAACGACCGAGATCGAGAGTTCTTGCGATATCTGCGAGCGCGCGCATATTGACGATACCGGAGCGCAATGGAGAGAGACGACTCTCATCGAGATCTGGATATTTGCGATAGAGCTCTTCGGTAACAATCATTCCTAAGACGGAATCACCGAGAAATTCCAATCGCTCATTCGTGGCAGTTAAGCCGGCCTCGTAGGCGAATGAGCGATGGGTAAAAGCTAACTCGAGAAGTTCGGCATCGATATCGACGCCAAGGATTTCGAGTAGATCTGAATACAAATTAGACGTCAAGAACCTGACGGCGGTTGTATGTTCCACATGTAGGGCAGGCTACGTGGTTGAGCTTAGGCTGCTGGCACTGTGGGCAATTTGAAAGTGA
>JACCDI011296275.1_pt1 | contig 11014 bp, 11 predicted proteins | sample 7442791 | NCBI WGS metagenome assembly JACCDI01 (sample SAMN15323434, study PRJNA562643) | freshwater metagenome | isolation source: river surface water | place: USA:Blue River Watershed | collected 2017-08-15
AAAACTGCGGCTGCTCAAGCCTGATCAGCCCCACCAGGGCAAGCCCAACCACCCAAAAAGAAAAGCCGCTGGGTATTAACCCAGCGGCTTTTTTGCTTGCATATGGTGGCCCATGGTTCACGGCTCAGGAACTTTCTATTCGCACTCAATCATGCTAGCGGGTACTAGAGCGTGAATGCGAGGTAGAGATTTTGATCGGACCGCACGGATCAGATCAAAGCTCGGCAGTGATAACCCTGAAGGCGCTGTCACCTCTTTTGAACCCAGGGCGTGAGCTATCGAAAGACCGTGGCAACTCAGACAAGCCGAGAATTTCATCGACGTGGAACATTTTCCACCCAATGTACTCCCCGGATTCACTTCCACCACCAACTTGGAATGCTCGCAGTGCTTTGTGGCCCTTGGAATCAATTCCGCAGGTGTGCGGCTCAACCGTGCGAGAAAAACCATCGTAGGTAAACGCCAACAGATGACGATTTTGAATTGCTCTTTCAATAATCATTTTGAAATCCTCAAAATAAGATTCATAGTTCTGCGGAATGCACATCAAAAAGTGATGGGCTGTCTCAACTCTCATCCAACGGGACACCAGATCGCCACAGCGCGGTGTGCAAGACATGCAGCATGTGGTTGGTGCCAGGCTTGATGAGTCGCTGGGAGTTACGCTTACTCAACTGATTGATGCCCGACTGGAACAAAGCGATGCATGTGTGATGCGGGTGCTGGGCTGAAGCGTAGACCATCCCATTCAAATTCATGGCTCTGCAGTCGGTCGCCAGTTCCTGTGTTTGTGCCACGCGAAGCGACTGCAGCACAGGGTATGGCTCAGCCAAACCACGCAAATCGGCAAGACGCAAGGGGCCAGTCGTCACAAATTCAACCAGACACCTTCGACGCAGTTCCGACAAACTTCTGCTTACCGTCTCTCGCCTGAGCAGTGTCTCGTACAGCGCCGTCTCCGGGCTGTCGGCCAAATAAGCAACGGGCTCATCCGGTAAGCAATAGCGGCCATACATCAAGCCGACTGGCGGCATGGCCACTCCATTCATTTGCACGCTCGTGGTTCGTGACCGAATCAGCTGAATACGGTGAAAAATGTAAGGGGCAGCAAGTTCAATAATGGTTGGGTTAAGGTCTTTGAATTTCATGGGCAGTCAAGCTCAATGCCCTTCTGCTGTTGCCAGGTCAACAATGCGTTGGCCAGACACGCCCTGCTCCAGGGCAATGCGTGGCGCCAGTCCGTCAAGTGCTTCGTGCGGTGTTTCCAAAAACGACAGCATTTGCCACCCATCGGTGGTGCCCAACGCTTCCGACAGTGGCTGAATCACTGGGAAAACATAGGGCTCAAACTGCCATTTCGGCATCTTGAAACCACGACGCAAATGCGCAACACCAATGCTACGGCCACTCTTGATCCAAGAGTTGATCGTGACACGAGTCGTCCCGCTTAGTTCAGCGGCTTCATCGGTGGTAATCATGTCCGAAGCATTGATTCGTTGACGTCTGTAATCCGCACTACGGCTCAGCAACGCAGCAGTCTGCGCCTCAGTGGCATATGGGTCTGCTGTGCTGGTGCGACGTGTGCTGAAGGTGTCAAAGGCAACAGAAAAAGGGGAAGTTAATGTGTTCATGGCGATTGAGTCTTAGACACCCGTTTAAGGTGCGTTGCGCATATCGGGTTTGCTGCTACCGAAAAATCCTTGCATCCTCGATTGGCCTTGCAGTGGGACCAAGTGAATTGGGCGATCAAGGCATGCTGCACGATCGCCGGACCGGGCACCGAGCTTGGATGGCTTGAGTGCGCGCCAAAAGCCGTGAAGCCATCCACTGCAAATGCTTCGAGCAAATGCATAGACACCATGGACCGCCATGAACGCCCTCATCATGGCGTGGGCAATTTTGTTAGGCTCAAACGGCACCACTGCGGCGTTGCGGCGAATGATTTGGTAATGGGCCAGTGCTTGGCTCTCGCCTGCAGGCTCCGAAAAGGCTGTTTCTTTCCAAGTCAACATGTGTGCTTCTCCAGCTCACGAGGTGCTCTATTGCAACTCACGAGGAATATTTTGGATCATTACGATTTATTTGTCAAGTTCGTAAAGTTGGGAAACACCATCTTTTTCACAGTGCATCAGATTCGGCACTCATAGATAAGTCTATGCAAGCCCAATGGTGTCTGGTTTGCACACATTTACATCGGCACACTTCACCGACTCAAGTTCAAATCCGGTCTTGGGAATTGAACCCAAGTCCACAACCATCGTTCTTAGCCTGCATGCAGAGGCTGGGCATGCAGCTTGATGCCCAGAGCAGCAGTTACTTTCAGGATGGTGGCAAAGCTGGGGTTGCCTTCCCCTGACAACGCCTTGTACAGACTCTCTCGGCCCAATCCCGTGTCACGCGAGAGCTGAGACATACCCTTGGCTCGGGCAATAGTGCCCAAGGCCTTGGCAATGAAGGCCGCATCATCGCCCGCCTCCTGGAGGCAGGCTTCTAGGTAGAGTGCCATGTCCTCTTCGGTTTTGAGGTGCTCGGCACTGTCCCATTTCCGTAGCTTCAGAGCAGTCATCTGTTACTCCTTCAGTTGACGCGCTAGCTCCTGCGCGGTTTGAATGTCCTTGGCCTGACTCGACTTGTCACCCCCAGCCAGCAAGATGACGATTTCCAGACCCCGCAGCGTGAAATACACCCGAAAGCCTGGACCGTGGTGGATCCGCATTTCAGAGACCCCCTCCCCCACTGACTTGTGGTCTCCGAAGTTTCCATCTTCAGCCCGATCGATACGCGCCTGGATCCGGCGGGCGGCTTGCCTGTCCTTCAAGGACTCAAACCAACCATCAAAAACTTCGGTCGTATAGATCGTCTTCATGGCCAATTGTATCAATTGGGATACAAACTTGTCAAGCCAAGTCATTCAAACATGCGTTTCGTCAGCTTGCACAGGCCCTTCGTACAAAGGATTCCCTTTGTTTGCAGCCTTCGCCTTCACTCTTTTTTGTGCTCGTCATCCAGCCCGATGCGGGATCATTGCACAAACTGCGCATGGTGTGAAACCTCTTGCTCAGCCCTTTGTCCTTCAGCCGCTTTTTCTGCTTTTTGCGATTTATTTTCCCAAAGGTCTCGGTGCGCATTCAGGTAAGTGCGCGGCTCCATCGCAGGAAACATGAGCAATTGCAAAATATAACCAGGAATAAACAAGGCAAACATGGCGTGGGCCACACGCGCAGGGTGGATGGCGGGCCCAAGCTGGTGACCATCCCTCAATTTGCGCGCCAATTGGGTCAGAGAATGAAGGATGGCCTCAAAGTGCTTGTCTAAGGAGGCTTTCACTGCCGGATCCACCATGGCGGTAGACCACACATGCAAACTCATGGCACGACCGGAGCCAAGGGATGTTTGCCTGACGAGCTCCAACAACATCAGCAGCGCATCATCGCGGCTGTATCCGTTGGCGTCTTCAGCAATAGCGTCCACGCGAGCACAAAAAGCGCCCAGATTCTGATCCATGATGGTCAGTAAGATTTCCTTCTTTGATTTGAAGTAAATAAAAAGGGCACCATTGGAAATACCCGCCGCATTCAATATGTCTTTGATCGTGGCACCTTGGTATCCTTTTTCTGCAAATACCAGACGAGCAACGTCGATGATGAATTTTCTTTTTTCATCCACCAGCAATTGATTGATTTTTGGCATTCGATTGCCCTTTCAAGCTCAAACCCATTTACGCATGGCATTTGACCTTTACGGTTTCATGCACAGCGATCAGAATTTGCAGCTTAGGCCATGCGTCTTGCCCAAGCTCTCACTCACTCTCTTTGGCCAATCCTCTCATTCGCTCTCAGGCAATTTGCTAACCTGATGCTGTGCATATTCATTTGTTCATGATCCGACTCAGCCTGTGGCTGTCCATGGCCCTGGCAGCTTCGCTGGTGCATGCAGCGCCATCGCACGCCCAGACCGAGGGCCTTGTCACGATGGATGTGGCGTTTTGCGTGGCACCACCCAACGACCGCCCCTTGCGTGCACAAACAGATTGCACACTCCGCCAAAAACCCACGCAAGAAGGTCCGCTGCAAGCTTGGCTGCGCATCGGCAACGCCGCCAGCGAACCACAAAGACGCACGCTGGTGGTGTCACCTTACTATCACAACACCGTTGAAATCTATCGACTGGCATCAGGATCCTGGGCCTTGGTCGAAACAGGTGGCGCCAGCCTGGGTGGGCATGCGTCGTCAGCCAGTTTGGGGGGGCATCGTTTTGCATTCACATTTCCGGCCGGAGAAACTCAGGTGCTGGTTCGGATTCCACGCGATCCCTCCGCGCCCAAAGTCACGCATTTTCGAGTCGCCTTAGAAGACAGTGACAACCCATTCAACAAAGAGCAAGTGCTGCTGGGTCTGCACATTGGCATGCTGCTGATGGTGTGCTTGTTGATGCTCATGAGCTGGGCGGTAGAGCGTTCGGTCTTGCAATTTCGTTTGCTGCTGCTGACAGCCGCAACGCTGCTGTGTGTGCTGATTGGCAGTGGCGCGCTTTATCTGATCTGGCCTGATGCCTCTCCATATTGGTGGGGAACGGTGATTTTTGGCACCAGCATCGTGTTTCGCATCGCGTGTCAAGGCTGGATTTACGATGCCATGGTCAGGCCGTTTCAAAAAAACCTGAAGTACCACCGACTGACTCGCGGGCTGTATGCAACCGCCTGGATCGCTGTGCTGGCCTTCTTCGTCAATGGGCATTTGCTGGGGTGGGTGCTCAGCATCGTGCTGCTGCTGGCGGTTTCTGCCCTCTCGGCCTTTGGTCTGCACGCAGCGGTGGACATGCCGCCCCGTTTGCGCCGCATTCTTCAGGCCTCTCTTGCCGGATTTCTATTGCTCAATTTTGGCGGCTTCATTGGCATGATGCTGACACAGGGGCAAAACAACGTCCCTGTTTATATCTCCCGATTGATTGATTTGGGTTTGCCTCTGGGGGCACTGGCCATGACCCTGCTGCGCAACAAAGTATTGGAGCAAGAGTACCACCGCACCAAAGAAACGTTGACCCGTCAAACGTTTGCACTGGAATCAGAGCGGCAAACACGCAATGAAAAACGGATGTTGCTGGACATGTTGACGCATGAGATCAAAAATCCTTTGGCATCGATCAATTTTGCACTGACCACCTTGTCGCAATCGCCAGAAGGACAGCACGGGCAAACACCCAGGCGGCTGGAAAACATCTCCCGATCCGTGCAGACGATTGACCAGATCATCGAACACTGCAATCTGGCCAACGGCATCGAAGACGAACGCATCCAGCCGCAAATGGCATGCACCGATTTGAAGCGCATGTTTCAGGACTTGCTTGCAACCTCCTCGCAATCGGATCGTTTGTTGCTAACGGTCGATACCTCGTTTCAGGTTGAAACCGATATTTATTTGCTGCGAATGATCGTGGCCAACTTGATTGACAACGCACTCAAATATGCACCCGTCAACACACCTGTTCATATCGAGCCTTTTGAGCTGCTACAAGCGTCCCGTCAAGCTTGGGGCTTTCGCATCAGCAACGCACTGACGCCCGACATGGTCCCCGATCCTGAACAAATCTTCGAACGTTACTACCGCCACCCCTTGGCGCAAGAGCTGCGCGGCTCTGGACTGGGCTTGTCGATCTGCCGCCAGATCTGTCATTTGTTGGGGGGGCACATCAACTACCGTTGCGATGAGGTGAGCATCACATTCGAGGTCTGTTTTGAATCCACTTAAAGCTTTGGCCATCGTTGAAGATGACGCCGTATTGCGCGAGGAATTGAGTTGCTTCTTTGTCAATCAGGGCTATCTGGTGCATGAGGCCAACAGCCATCAAGGTCTTCTGGATATTTTGAAACTGCACGACATTCAGGTGGTTGTTCTAGACTTGAACCTGCCTGGCAAAAACGGCTATGAAATCGCCACCTGGTTGAAGCACGATTTACCCAGATTGGGCGTGGTGATCATGACCGCACGCACCTCGCTGACCGACCGCATCAAGGGCTACGACGTTGGGGCTGATCTTTATCTGCCCAAACCCACCAACCCCATGGAACTGTTGGCTGCCGTTCGCAGCCTGACCAAGAGGTTGCAAGACGCGGCGCCTCAAACCCAGAAGTTTCAACTCAGCATGCAAGCACGGCGCATGACGTCTTTGGAGGCCTGCTGCGACGACCTCACAGGGATAGAGGTGTTCTTGTTGCGGGTATTGGCCATGAGTCCGGATAAAACCGTGGACATCGGTGAAATGCTCAATATCTTGGAAGAAAAATTCACCGCCCGCACCCTCACACGCCGCGCATTGGAAAACATTTTCAGTCGCCTGAGAAAAAAGCTCACAACCGCTTTTGACAATGACCTTGACCCCATCAAAGCCGTTCGAGGTTTCGGCTACCAACTGACATGGAGCATTGAAATTGTGGACTAGATACGCACGGCAAAACTTCAACTTCGGGCTGGTTTTATGGCTGAACTTTGCAGGGGTCGGTGCGGCGCTTGCAGAAGAAACATCGCCACTTTCTTTGCTTTATGCACCGCGACAAGGCAGCGTGCTGATGACAAGCGCTGTCAGCGCAGAAAACACCGATTCCGAACTGCGATCGCCGTTGTTCCATCACCAGGGCACAACGCGACACGGTTTGCTGTCACAGACGCTGGACTATGGCGTGACCCACCAACTGACCGCTTCGGTCACCGAGGTGTACGCGAAGGCTTTTGAAAGCAATCCTTACAACCGCGCCGAAGGCCGTGTGGGGTTCAGAAGTCCGCGATTTCAATTGAGTGCATGGACGCCTCTTCAAGCACAGTGGATGCTGAAGTCCAGCGTCGGCCTGCAGTTCAATCCGTCGTCCGCGTCCTCTTTGAACTACGCACTGGTGGCGGGCGATGTGATGTTTCAGCCCACCCCCCATCAGGTGCTGGCCGCGGGGCTGACGTACACCGACCACAAACTCATTGGCAGCCATTCGCACGCTTGGCGCAGCGAATGGGGCACGTCCCTGGGCATCTACCAACTGCGGCTGAAATACGCGCAAGAGCACTTGGCCAAGTCTGAAGGGGCACTGGGGCGCATCAACCCGAGCACTTATTCGAGCTGGCAAATCGACGTAGGCCGGCCGTTGGCCCCGGGGTTTTGGGGACAGGTGAGCTATGCCGCTGAACGCCACCAACTGACTTGGACGCAAGCCCCTTTGCCCATGCCTGTTGTCAACCAACGCCATGTGCAGCGGCTCACGGCAACATTGAAATGGACATGGGACTGAACACGGCGCACGTATTCAGCGTCTGCGCAAAAAGAGTGCCGATAAATTTGCGCCCTGAGTGGCTGACCGCAGCCAGTTCCCGGCGAACAAATTAAGCACCTTCGATTTATTTAATCGCATTTATTCAGCACTGGCACTGCATTTACCACTCTCTATTTTTCTATTGACACTGTCATCAGCAGGCGTTCCCCACCCTAATATGGGCCCATTTTGGGCATCACCCAAAGTGAAGCTGCTTGCATTGAACACTTGTCTATAGTTTGAAATCCTCCATCCTTGTCCACGCTAGAAGGCTGCTTATAGCCTTGAGCATCTGCTGCATTGCGACGGCAAATGCACAGACGTCCCCGACTGTCCCAACCCCTTCTGTGCTCCCCCACTTGGACATGCGGATGCTGCCTGCGCCAAGCACGTCGTCACCCCAGTTTCCAGAACGTCCCGCACCTTTGCGCGAGATGGCCAAACCCGATGACGATGCACACATCAAGATCGCTGGCTTTGCGCTGCCAGAAAATGCACCCGAGGCTTTGCGCCTGGCGCTTCCAGTGCTCACACAACGCTTCACAGGCAAGGACCGCAGCTTTGAAGACCTGGCAGGTGCGGCTGCCGAAATCACCCGCTGGCTGCAGCGCGAATTGGGCTGGTATCTTGGGTATGCCTATGTGCCGGTGCAAGTGCCGCAGGCCACTGCGGATGGAAACATCGTGCAACTGGCCCTTTTGGAAGGGCGGCTTGACCGGGTCGTGCTGAACTGGGACGAGGGCATTGCAGTCAAACGGGAGGTGGTCGAAGCGCATCTGGCCCATCTGGTCCCCGGCCAAATTTTGTTGGTGCGCGAGATTGAGCGCACGGTGTTTCTGATCAACGACCTGAGGGGCCTGACCGCCCAATTTGAAGTGCGTTCGGGCAAAACCACAGGCACCGCCGAACTGGTGGTCACGGCCAAACCCGAGGATCGCTGGTCCATCAAGATGGAATCAGACCTCAATGGCTCGCGCTACATGGGGCAAACACGCATCGGCGCTCTGGGTCAATGGAACAGCCCTTGGGGTCTTGGCGACGTGTTGACCAGCACCTTGATGAGTTCCAGCACGGGGGGGCTGCGTTTCGGCTTGCTGGGCTACACCGCCCCCATGGGTTCAAACGGCACCAAGCTGAGCACAGCGCTGTCCGCCGTGTCTTACGCTTTGGACAAACAACAGTTTCCGCTCGAGCTGCACGGCAGTGCCATGACGTTCAATGTCAGCGCGCTTTACCCCTGGGTGCGCTCGCGCAACCTGAATGTGTTTTCCATCGCCTCTGTCGAGCGCAAACACTACGAAGACAGCAACATCGTCAACAGCACACGCAAGCGGGTGGAGACCTTCACCCTGGGCAGCACAGGGGATTTCAGGGACAGTGTGCTGGGCGGGGGCGTCAACACCTATGACGCCTCCCTGGTCAGTGGCCAGGTGCGCTATCCACAGGGGCGTCCGAGTGGTCTTTTGGACGCCGCCCATTTCAGCAAAGTCACCGCCAGCGCGACCCGCTTGCAAGACATTGCTTCTGGTCGATTGCTGGGCTATTTGGCTTTGCGCGGCCAATGGAGTGACAAGAACCTGGACACCACCGAGCAGTTTCGTGTCGGCGGTCCGGACGGTGTCCGTGGCTTCGCTCCGGGTGAAGGAACGGGCGACGCCGGCGCCATTGCCACCCTGGAGCTGCGCTGGCTGTTGCCGCAAGCGTGGTTTGGCCGGGTTGCGCGCGAGATGGTTGCCAGCGCTTTTTACGATGCCGGCCACATCCGCTACCGCAACCAACCGGCCCCCGGATCCAGGACCGCCACCCACGACACCTTCACGTCAGCAGGCATCGGCCTGGCTTGGGTTCGCCCAGAAAAATGGTCACTGCGTTTCACCCTGGCCCAACCCCAACGGGGCACACCCCTGAGCGATACACGTGTGCGTGATCCACGCCTGTATGCCCTCGCCAATTTCTATTTCCGCTGATGGGTTTGCCCTGAACGCACCCCAAGCCCGCAACTGCCATGACACCCCATCTGCCACAGCCCATGCCAACCATCCGGGGCTTTGGCGCAGGGTCCAGAAACAACAACAGCGCGTTCACAGCCCGGCTCAGGCCGGTGGCTTTGGCCGCCGCTCTGCTCTCGGCTTATACACACTTGAGTGCCTTGGCCGATTTGCCGCGGGGCGCACAGCTGAGATTTGGCCAAGCCCAAGTACAAACCACCGCCCCCGGCCAAATGACCATTTCGCAATCCAGCGCGCGCGCCGGGCTGGACTGGCAGAGTTTCTCGATTGGCAGCGGCCAAAGCGTGTTGGTCCAGCAACCCAGTGCCAATTCGGTATTGGTCAACCGCGTGGTGGGCAGTGACCCTTCGCTCATCTTGGGCAGTCTGCGCGCCAACGGCAGCGTCTGGCTGCTCAACCCCAGCGGCATTGTGTTCGGTGCCAACGCTCAGGTGAATGTGGGCGGGCTTGTGGCCAGCACCCTCGTGGTGCGCGATGGGCTCCAGTCAGGGCGTCTTGTGCTGGAGCGCGGCCCCAACGGTGCCGCAGCGCTGGTCGCCGATGGCACCATCACGGCCCCCAACGGCACGGTGGTGCTGGCGGCACCGCAACTCACGGTCGGCCCGCAGGCCCAGATCCAGGCCCAGCGCGTGGGTTTGGCTGCAGCCACCCACGTCAGCGTCGATGTGGAGGGCGATGGTCTGATGCTCTTCAACGTCAGCAACGACGGCAGCTTGGACACACGCCTAGACTTGCTGGGCAATGCCAGTGCCTCTGCCGGCGGCAGCGTGGAGGCCCGTGCCGCAGCGCGCGCCGGTTTTGCCGACACGGTGTTGAACCTGGAAGGGGTGGTGCGTGCCCGCAGTCTGAGCACGCGCCAGGGGCAGATCGTCATCGATGGCGGCGCAGCAGGCACCACCCGCGTGGCAGGCAGCGTGGACGCCAGCGGCACCAACACCGACGAACGCGGCGGCCAGATGCAGGTGCTGGGCCAACACATCAGGCTCGATACCGGCGCCAAGCTCAACGCATCTGGCCCGGCCGGTGGCGGCACGGTGCTGGTGGGCGGCGACTGGCAAGGCAGCGGCAGCCTGCCGCAGGCCACCACGGTCACCATGCAGGCAGGCACCCACATCGACGCCAGTGCCACTTTGCAGGGCGATGGCGGCAAGGTGGTGCTGTGGAGTGATGTGCACAATGCCAGCAGCCAAACCACCATCGCAGGCAGCATCAACGCCGAAGGGCATGGCAACCTGTCGATCGGTGGCCAGATTGAAACGTCCAGCGCAAAACTTCGTATCTCGGACAGCGCCCGTGTCCGCATGGGTGGCCAAGGCTCCACAGGTGGCCTCTGGCTGCTCGACCCCACCGACTTCACCATCGCCGCCTCGGGCGGTGACATCACAGGCGCTACACTGGCTGGCTCGATCACCGCAAACACTACCGTGGAGGTGCTCAACACGCAAGGGGCCAGCGGCACATCAGGCAATATCCATCTCAACGACACGGTGAGCTGGGCCAACACCGGTGTGCTCAAGCTCACCGCCGCAGGCGGCGTGGTAGGAACGACAGGTGCCATCGACATGACAGGCGCCGGCGGCCTGGTCGTCAACCAGGCCGGCACCACGTCTTTCTCCGGTGTCATCTCCGGTACCGGAGGCGTAACCAAGACCGGCTCAGGCACCCTCACTCTCTCTGGCCCCAACACCTACTCCGGCGCAACCACCGTCAG
>JACCDI011018731.1_pt1 | contig 11013 bp, 15 predicted proteins | sample 7442791 | NCBI WGS metagenome assembly JACCDI01 (sample SAMN15323434, study PRJNA562643) | freshwater metagenome | isolation source: river surface water | place: USA:Blue River Watershed | collected 2017-08-15
ATATATTTGCACACGAGCGAAGCAAACTGACGAAGTAGTCCGTGCCCACATAAATTATAAATAAAAGTAAAGTCAACGCTATACTTCTATTGATAAAATAATTAATGTTGAATATCTTTATGAGTACGCATTAAAAATCAGCACTATCAGGGATAAGTTTGAAGTGTCTGAGGCTAAAGCAATACAGTTGTATAAACCTGAATTTAATAATTTTTTCAATTCTATAATGGATGATCTCTTAAATGGTAAAATTAAATTATAATTATGAATAAATTTTATATATTACAATGGGCAGTTAATAATGATGATTATTTAGCTGAAAAAGTTGATATGTCTGAAGAGGATATATTTAAATTAAGTGTTTCAGGAGTGCCCTTAAAAGATAAAAATCTTAAAATTAAATTAAGGAAAAATAAAGGTATAGTTAGAAATTTCATACAAAATTTATATGGCATTCCTATAATCTCAGAATTGATTTCAGAGGTTTTATTAAAAAATTGCCCTGATGAGATTGAACTATTTGATGTTAAAGTTGATATGCAAATAGATTTAAAATATTATTTTTTAAATATACTTAATAATATAGATGCCATTAATTTTGAGAAATCTAAATTTACAGAAATTATCCCAGAAACCAAAGTATTATCAGAAATTGAAAAATTAGTCTTAGATGATTCAAAAATCAAATCAAGACAGATTTTTAGATTAAAACATTTTAGAACAGAAATCATAATATCCGAAAAATTAAAGAATAATCTTGAAAAATTAAAGATTTCAGAATTTAAATTTATATTAATTGATGATTTTAAATATAAAGCGGGTCGTTTAAATAGTTATTAAATTCTAATTATAAAAAACATCAAAACCACAACACAAAAGTTGTGGTTTTTCATGCACTAAGCCTGCGTCAGTAATTTCCTTCAGTCAGTTCGGCTAAAGCCTCGAGTCAAGTAAAAATCCTGAAATTGCTTCTACTCTTTTCAACAAAAACTACCGCAAACCATATTAAAAAACGAAAATAGCACCAAACAGCTCGTTCCTATGGCAAAATAAAACGCTTGTTCATTGGTGAAAAATGACTAAATAATTTAAGTTATATTTGAAAATTAGAGTGATAGTACAAATAAACCCATCGCTACAAAGTGTTTTACAATAGCACCACACTGAGTAAAGCGAACGGACAAAGTATATACTTAGATTTTGTCATCCTAAGAAAAAAAAATTATGAACGTAAATGTAAAGATTGAATAATTATGGACGAATTAGAATTAATCTGTAACGGATTTATTTCAAGAATGGGTGAAGGTGAAAGGTATTCAAATATATCAGAAGAAATTATAAAAAAGTATAAAGGAGTATTCTTAATTAATGGAGAAAAAGAAGATATTGTTAATTATTTATGGAAAAATTTAGGGTTAAGTACATATAAAAATGGTTTGTTTTGGTTTGTAAATCCTGATGAATATAGTACCGTCGCAAGAAAATTTCCAAATGTTTCAAATAATGCCATAGTTTTTGCAAGAACAGGTTTAGGAAATTTATTTTTACTTGATGATGGGATTACAGGCAAAAACATTAATTTTTTGAACGTTCACAATGGACAACTTAATCTAGTAAGCAGAGGATTTGCAGACTTTATTGAATTTATGATTCCTTCTGAATCGGTATGGAAAACAGACTGTTATGGAAAAATAGAACTAAAAGCTACAAAAGAAAACAATTTATTACCTGACGAATGTTTAACTTTTGTTCCGGCATTGGCACTTGGTGGTGATGAAAAACTATCCAATCTTCAAAAAGTAAAGATTAAAGAAAACTTAGCGTTTTTAGCACAATTACACAACAAATAAAATTTTTACAGTTTAGCAAAAATCAAAAAAAACACCAAGTATAGTTTAATATCAAATATGGAAAAAACTAAACAATTTATCGAAAAACTATTAGCCAAAGAAGCTGAATGTTGGACAAGATTAGATTCGAATGATTTAGATGCATTTAACCCGATAGCGCGGATTTGTAATCCGTGCCCACATAGATTATAAATAAAAGGACAGTCAACGCTATACTTTTATTGATATAATAATTAATGTTGAATATCGTTACGAGTACGGATTACTTCGTCAGTTCGCTTCGCTCGTGTGCAAATCCGCGCTTTCAGGTAAAGGAAGCATAAAAAACAGAACCGATATTCAAAACAGTGAAATAATTGGAGTGTCTCAAGTGAATTGGTATATTGGTACCCGGAAATGGCCTCGAAAAGAAGATCATAAAAAACGAGCTACAATATAAAAAGGGTCTGTACAATTGCACTATGCCAAAACTCCTAATTCTGACAAAGACAAATTAATGATTAGTGTATCACTAAAAGTAGTATAAAATGATACATCAAAGTTTTATTAACGTATTAGGACAACCTAAAACAATTGACAAAATAAACGCCTTAAAATTAATGGTTGTTTTTTTTGAACAATTAAATAATTTTAAGTATAGCAATATTCTTTTAGAATATTTAGAACACTACGGAAAAGTTTAATTTTACAACAAAAAATAAATTTATGATACATACAGCTAAAGGATTATTAGGTATTTTAAACAATACGCCAATTACAATAACTAGTAATGATATAACTAAATGGAATCTTAAAAAAGAAACAACTATAAAAAAATTGATTTATTCTTTTAAAGAAAGTCTTGATAATTACGATGTTAAAGATAAAGACGGACGCATATTTATAACCAACTTACAAAATGCAGATCTTTATTGCGTAGATGATTATTTAAGTATAAATAAGATTATTTTTGAAGACCGATATGAGGATAGAAAAGTTCCTAATACCTATCTTTTTAAAAATCTTAACTCTGAGGATTTAATTATACACACAAGAGATGGAAATGGCTATTACTTGTTAAATTTAAAGAGTTTTAAACTTGCCGAATATTCCTCTATTTTAGTTTTAAAAAATATGCCTTCTTTCAGATCTATTTATGGTAATCTTGCAGGACACAATAATACATTATACACTTCAGATGATAGTGAAATAATATTATGCCACCATCATTATGGTGAAACAAAAAGTGAAATAGGTATTTATCTTTCTGCGGAAGAAAAAATGATTACTCAGTTTGAAGCACCAGAACCGATAGATCGTGTTAATTTCTTTACTAATTCAATAGATAAGTATAATAATGGAGCTTTCAGTAATGTAAAAGGTTGTCTAATAGGGGATAAAATAGTATTGTGTTATCAGCACATACTCTACGTATTAGATTATAAAGGCATTGTTATAAAAACAAGAGCAGCATCTAAAAATAGTAGATATTGGGGATTAGTTAAGTTAAGCGATACACAAGTGCTTATTGCCGAGTTAGACCCTAATGATTCTGAAAAAATGTTTGTTTTTGAATATGATGTATAAATTAGAATTTACTACCTGTTCTAAAAAAGCGAAACTTCTACCCAAAAGTTTCGCTTTTTTTATGCACCATGGTCGCGTTAGGGATAATAGCGGAAATCCTAGCATTATTTCTACTCTTTTCAACAAAAACCCGATAGCGCGGATTTGTAATCCGTGCCCACATAAATTATAAATAAATGTAAAGTCAACGCTGTACTTTTTTATTATATACTAATCACTAAATTAAAGTTGAACACCTAACCTTACCACTACTCTTTTCAACAAAAACTACCGCAAACCATATTAAAAAACGAAAATAGTACCAAACACCTCGTTCCTATGGCAAAATAAAACGCTCGTTCATTGGTGAAAAATGACTAAATAATTTAAATTATATTTGACATTATAAAATAAATCAAAAACGTTATAAAGTGAGCTAAAAAAGCTCCGAAACTGAATTGACTTAGTATATTTTTTTTAAGTTTAGCTCATAGTTAAAAAATAAAGTAAAATAATGCAGACAAATCAAATTTAGAACTTAAACCATGATAAATAACAAGTACCTTCTATGTATCAATGAATTAGAAAATAATTCCAATGTTGAATTTATAAATGATTATACAAAAAAAACTATTAGCAATTTTCCTGAAGATATTTTTTCAGATGAAAAAGAAGATATTTTAAATGTTGCAGGAATAACAATTAAAGATGAAAATATAGAGTATTTTAATTTTTCTAGTATAGCTATAGGTTGGAGAAGTTTACTTGAAATACCCGGTGTCGCATTAAAAGGAGGTTTTGTATTTAATGGTATTACAGATGCATTAATTTTTCCAACAGATTATTTTAAAAATACAATCAATATAAAAAACGATGGCGATTATTCTCAAAAATTAGGTTGGTTTGAACAGTTGCCTATGGGAGTTGATGATAGTATGAGAGGCTGTTTTATAAAAGAAGAAGGTGATTTTCCACCACCAATAGCTTTTTGTAATGGCGGAGGAGAATGGTATATAAAATTAGATTTTGATTATCATAAATATATGGAACTTTTATTTCAAAATTATGGTTTCAAAGGTTGGCAGTATTTTTACATCGATATTGTAAAAGAAATTCCTCGATTAGATCAAGTTCTAGAGGATATGCGCGTGGCGGTAAAAACATTACCCTTATTATTCCCAGATAAAGATTGGTCGTACCATCAAAAAAAGTATCAAGATGTTTTACAAAAATTGGATAGAACCGAATAATTCTAAAACTATTTAAATTAAAAGAATCTGATTTATTATTTGGAACTAAATAGAAATATCATGGAAGAGATTAAACAATTTATTGAAAAACTATTGGCCAAAGAAGCTGAATGTTGGACAAGATTAGATTCGAATGATTTAGATGCATTTAATCAATCAGTGCGAGAATTACATAAAATGGCAATAGATAGAGTTGGAAAAGGACTAGGAATTTCTGAAAGGACTGATTTTGGCATTTTTGAGAGATCTGAAAAAGAAAGAACAGAAAACCCTATAATCTACAAACCTCGCCATTTGTATAAAATCAGTAACTATAAAAATGCAATTTATGGTGATATATGGGTAGCGTATGTTTCAAGCACTACAACTGACTCAGACCCTAAATCTAAAACTATTTTTGAGGCTTTTATTATTGGTGAAGTTGAAAATGAATTGAAAGTTATCGGAACAATGACAAAATATAAGAACCGTTCAACTATGGTTGTTATTGGTTGGAAAGCCAGTATTTACAATCCATCCGATTTAGATATTAAAAAGCTCGGAAAATTTGTTGCAACAGAACGCTTTATCGAACCAGGTAATTATGACAATTTTTCACTTAATGAATATTTAAAAGATATATAATTATTTCCAAATCTTTAATATTTGAATTATACAAACATAGTTAACTATAATAATAAAGAAACAAATACATATGCTTATGCAAATAGTAAAAGAATTTATTAATCAGTTTTTAAATAAGGAAGCTGAATGTTGGACAAAGCGTCAATTGACAAATTTAGATGCTTTTAATCAATCTATTAAAACCTTATATGATATGGCTATTGATGAACTTGATCAAGGTCTAGGGATTTATTACAAAAAAGAATTGGTATTTGATGAGAATCCAATCATATATAAACCCCGACATCTATATAAACTCAGTAGCTATAAAAATAAAATTTATGGCGATATATGGGTAGCGTACGTTTCTATTAAAAACCCAATTGGTGAACCTTACAAAGGTCTTTTTTCTGATGGATTTATTATTTGTGAAATCGAAAACAAATTAAAAATCATAGGAACGATGGGTGTAAAATTAAATAGTTTGACTATGAAAGTAATGGGTTGGAAAGGAAATGTTTATAATCCGTCTGATTTAGACATTAAAAAACTTGGTAAGTTTACAGCAACAGAACGCTATTTTGAACCAAATAACCGAGACAATTTTTCACTTACCGAATATCTAAAAGATAAGTGAAAATTTATAAATCAAGTGATGCATAATATTCTACAAATTACAGTTTAGCTTAATTTAGAGTTTTTGAGTAGTGAGATTAATAAATTTAATTAATAATAAATAAGATACTAAAAAAAATAGATGATAAATATAAAAGAAGAGTTTGGAAAAAAATTATTTATTGGAACCTAACCTATTGTTTAAAATAAAAATCCCCAAGTTACGAACTCATGAAACGATTCTTTCCTGTCATTTTCCCACATTTAGAACCCGATTTAGAGGAATTTGGGATAGTATAATATATAAAAACGAAAGCTTGCTTAATGAGAAGATAGCGAAATTAGAAAATTTAGTAGATATTAAAAATGTTATAAATATTTAGTTACAATGAAAGACAAAAGCACTGAAAATTATATAAAATGGAGAGAGTTCAGTAAAATTTATAAAAAATTTAAAGAACAGCTTTATTCAGCCGAAATATGTAAGAGTCGAAAAAATGGATGTTCCTTATTTGCACCTGGGCCTAATTTTGGCTTTGGCTCAGATGTAGAAGAAATAAAAGTGCAAAGCAAAACTAATACTGTAGAATTGTTTGAATCACTTATCGACTTTTTTTCGGATGTAGAAAGAATCATCATGTCGTGGGAAATTGTTGATGATGGTGCAGAAGATGATACTTCTTCTCAATTCAAAAACAATCCTTGGTTAAAAGAACACTATTACGATAAGGGTTATAGTTGGTCATTTGTAAAAGAGCAGTTGTCGGGTTATTTAAATACAGCTACGCTGTCGCAGGTGCTAAATAATGATCCTAGACAAACCGAAATGTCTCACTATGTTGTTGCTGAAAGTATTTTAAAAGATGAGAATCCAGATTTAATACGCCCCATTGATATTTTAGATGGCACAGTAGCTTTTGTACGAGTAAAAGACAATAAGCTTATTGACAATATTTATTTAATGAATACCGAAGGCCATGAAATTTTTGATATGGGAATTACTTTCGAAAAATATTTAGATTTAGCCTATAAAGCTAAATTATTTAAAAATTGGCAATGGATATATTTACTAAAAGAAAAATCCCCAAGTTACGAACTCATGAAACGATTCTTTCCTGTCATTTTCCCACATTTAAAGCCCGATTTAGAGGAATTTGGGATAGTATACTAATAGCAAAAAACGTAGAGTAAAAAATGGTATTGAGGTGATAACTAAAATTATAGTATGAAAAAATTCAAGAATCAAAAAATATAACCTTAAAATAAAAGCTAATGACAGAACGTTTTAATAATTCATTACATGAATCTCTCTTAATAATACAAGAAGAATTTAAAACAATTAAAAAAATAGATTGCAACGGGAACATATCTCTTAAAATTGATTTACCCGAACTTACACGATTGGATATTGTTCACAATGGTATTGAAGAATTTTACAAAAAAAGTAATGATGGTTGGGAATTAGAATGGTATTCTGACAAAGAAAAAGGAATAAGAGGCAAGATAAAATTGGCAGAGACCAAATATTTATTCGCAGAAGACAATGGTATATATGATGAAGGAGATGCGGAAGACCTCAAATATTTTCTCCCACTTGATTATCCTACACCAGAGACTTATGTAGGTTTTATCATAAAACCAGAAGTTATATACAATTCCCTCTATTACATGAGTGTAAGCAATTATGAATTAAAAAATTTAGATTTAGATTACGAAGGTTATACTCAAATGGCAATTGAAGCGCGTGTGTTTAATCATTGGCAATTGGTTTTATTACATTATATGGATGGCGAAGATATTGGCTCTGTAGAGACGAAAGTTTTTAAAACTGCAATGCCTAAAATATTCCCAGATTGGACTTGGGAAAATTTTATTGCCAAGTTTGAAAATCTGCGTCTTACTAATAAAAATAAATAAAACTTTCAAAAAGCGAAACTCAAGAGGTTTCACTTTTTTTACAACTAACACCTTCGTTAGGTATTGAAGTGAAAATCCTAAAATTGCTACTCTAATTTTCAACAAAAAATCACTACAAATAAAAAATTTAAAACAGACCAAGATCATTTTTTAGGCACAAAATAAATCAAAACAGTTATGAACTATACATTAAAATAAATTTATAAAAATAAATACATTCACTAAACATCAATTAAAATGAAGGTTTTGTGAAGTAAACATCAATAAATAAAAAGCATAACATAATCACCACTAAAAAAAATTACAAATATGAAAAAAACACTAATCATCTGTTCTCTTTTATTTACCGTTTTTATGGTAAATGCACAAACCATAGAATCAGGAAGTCACAATACTGCCGGTTATATTAAAAACGATGGCACCATCGAAAATAAAAACCATGCAACTGTGGGCTACATTAAAAATGATGGCACTATTGAAAACAAAAGTCACTCTACCATTGGTTATATAAAAAGCGATGGTACTATTGAAAACAAAAGTCACTCTACCATTGGCTATGTAAAAAAAGATGGCACAGTAGAAAACAGCAGTCATTCTACTATTGGTTACATTAAAGACGATGGAACAGTAGAAAGTAGTAGCCACAGTACAATTGGCTATGCCAGAGGAATTAAAAAAGAATGGGCTGCAGTAGTTTATTTCTTTTTTAAATTGGATTGATAATTACAAAACTTTTACAATGGTAGAATTAAAAAAACTCAATGAGGATTTATCTTTTTTTTTAAATCAAATTAGCCCAATTTTAATAGAAGAAATTAAGCAAATTTATTTAAGTAAATCTCTTAATTTAATTGATAATAAGGAATCAAAAGACATCGTTTACTATAATTTTGAATATTTACACGATTTTTTGAATATTGAATTTTTCTATACAGATAAAGAGGGTTTTGTTATATCTGAAATGAAAGATATGCTTTCTAAAAAAATAAAAAGTAATTCGTTTTTACCTATTGAAATTTGGAATAAATTGAATGATATAGAATATAATTTTCAAATTGATGATTGGTTAGCTATTCTTGAAGTTTATGAAGCTGAAAAAGATGGAATTTTTAGGGATTGGTTTATAAACTGTTGGAGCAAAGCAATACAGTATGCTCCAAATTCAATTCCTACCTATTTTTCAACAAAAGAATTTGATACAGGTATCGAATTACACTCTATGGATATCGTAGAAATAAATAAAGAACAACCTAATCAACGTCGCTATTTTGAATAGAAAATTTAAAACCATGATACAAACAAATACTTACAATCTTTAAAAGAATTGCAACAGAATCCAAATATTGAAATTGGGAAATATTCTGACCGCTCAGATATGTCAGCACAACAATAAAACATTATATAATAAAAAATGGAAATAATATTTCAAAAAGAATGGGATTATACCTTTTCAAAAAATGAAGATAATGAATTAATATTTTCAGTTTTATGCGGTACAGTTGCTTTATTTGAATATCATGTACTTTTAAATCAAGATGAAATAAATCAGTATAACAAACAAGGGAAAAAATTTATTGAACATTTGGCTCAAAAAATAAGAAACAATCCAAATCAATGGACTTCAAAAAAGGTATAGATAGCAATAACTTTTGCTATACCCAGCATTCATCATCATTTTTGAATCTTTATCATTAACTAAACCAACAGTAAAAAAATCAAATTTTAAATTATGGAAAATTTATTCAAAAAATTGGTTTCATTCTTCAATGAATTAAATTCAAATAATTCTTTAGAAATACATAAAGAAACTCACTTTCCTCAAGATATAGACATGTCTAATCGAATATTAGAAAAATATCAATTGAAAATATTGGAAGAATCTGGTATTGAATTTAATAATGATGAAATAAAACTATTAGGTTTAACGTCTCTTTCTATAAAATGGAAAAACAAAAGTCTAAATAGTTATGGAAATATTTATGGTGGCACTTCTTTTAGTATATATGGCGGTCTTTGCAGCAGTCAAAATGAATGGCTTAAAGAGAATCCATTGAATCACCCACAAGAGTTGGTAGATAATTTATACCATTTTAACAATAGCGAAATTGAATTACATACACCTCAAAACGGAAGAGGCTGTTTTTACAGAGCGTATGGTAAATGGCCTTTGGATATTTATTTTTTTGATAACGGAGTACGCATCAAAATGGATATGTATTTAGAAGACTACATTCAAGCTTTAATAGATAGTTGTGCAGTTGGCTATTGGCAGTATTTTTATGTTGATATAGACGAACTTATCAAACAAAACAGAGAAATGAGATTAAGAGACGGTTCATTCTTCAACAGACCTCCTAAAGGTAGAAACTTAGACGACCCAAGATTAAAATATTTATTGTATGAATTAGAAATATTTGTAGCAAATTTACCTATACTATTTCCAGAAAAAGATTTTAGTTATCATCAAAACAGATTGTCACAAATTAAAGAAAAAGCTCAACCATATCTATAATTTATTATTAACTAGTTTTGCAAAGTGTGCTACAAAAAACACAAAGCCGAGCAATGCTAACAGGAGAAGTAAATGCTTTGACTTTGAATAGCGTAGACTAACTTGTCATGAAATATTGCTCAAATAAATAAAAACAATAAGAATCGATGGTTAATAATATTATAAAATTAGTTGAAGATTTAGGTAAAAATCCTCAAATTAAGCTTGTAAAAGAGAACTTAGAGTTTGTAAATTTTAAATTAAGAAAAAATTCTTATCTTGAAACAGGAGGAAATATAAAAGAACTATTTGGAGTTGGTTTATCAAAAGATGAATTACAAATTGCGGGGTTTCAAATAAAGTGGAAAAAACTTGATTCTAAAGACTTTTTAGGTAACGTTTATGGAGGATTTAGTCTTTCAATTTATAATGGTCTTTGTGGAACTCAAAATGAGTGGCTCAAAGAGAATCCATTGAATCACCCACAAGAGTTGGTAGATAATTTATACTCTTTTAATGATAGTGAAATTGAATTGCATACACCTCAAAAAGGAAGAGGTTGTTTCTATAGAGAGCATGGAAAATGGCCTTTGGATATTTATTTTTTTGATAAAGGAATACGTATCAAAATGGATATGTCACTTGAAGACTATATTCAAGCTTTGATAGATAGTTGTGCAGTTGGCTATTGGCAGTATTTTTATGTTGATATAGACGAACTTATCAAACAAAACAGAGAAAT
>JACCDI010520908.1_pt1 | contig 11011 bp, 5 predicted proteins | sample 7442791 | NCBI WGS metagenome assembly JACCDI01 (sample SAMN15323434, study PRJNA562643) | freshwater metagenome | isolation source: river surface water | place: USA:Blue River Watershed | collected 2017-08-15
AATATTCCTTAGTGAAAGTTTTGTCAAATCTTAAATCAATGATGAATGTTTTTATTGGTTCAATCATAATTCTTGCGCTCAATCTTTGATCAAATCCCTGACGGAATAGCAAATTAAATTCCCTGCTTGTGGTGAATAAATCTTTATTAGCATTCAGCCAATTACTATCTGGCTGCTTTCCCATGGCATAATCAAATCCAGGAGCAAATGCACTAAAATCTTTATCAATAAACTGAACACCAGACATAAAACCTGGTAAACGACTATTATAATTTTCTGCGTAATCCAAAGAAGCATTTTGAACCATAGTCAATAATCCAACCAATGATTTAATTGGTTTAGATATATTTAAAACCTCATTAGCTTTTAGTACCCTCATAGCAATGCGTTCCTGCTTTCTTGCTTCCTTCCATAGTTTAAATGCAGAGTCTCTAGCTTTGCCAGTTAGTCCATTTAATGCATCTTGCTTTTTAATGACTAATTGATTAGACAAAGGATTAGATTGATTTGGGGTAGGCCTTGCATTAGATAATGCAGAACGAATGAATTTAGATTTATTGTAAAAACTATTAAAATTGAATTGTGCATTGACTTGATGAGAAAGTGTATTTTCAATCGTATTACCCAAATAATCTAGCAATCTACTTGCGCCTATCCAATTATAATTTGTAGAAACGTTATAACTTGCCAATATCCAATCTGTTAATGGTAATTTAGTTGTTGGTAAATCATATCGCATTGTTAATCGCTGATTGTATAAAGTATTACGTCCCCCTTTTCTCAACATTTTTATTAATTCATCTTTTTCTTCTTTAGTATCAATTTTCCCGTCTGGTTCATCTATTCTTGAATTCAAGTTTGCGACCACATCTATACTCATTGATCTTGTCAGAGGCCAACGAAGATTAAAGATGCGACCCATTGTAAAATACTTATCATAAGTAGTTTCAGTCTTTTCGGTTTTGAGATTAAATGGATCCACAACCCTTGGAGTATACTCGCCAAATTGACGATCAAAAATAGCACGATAACTAATTAAACTTGGTGTAGGAGAAAAATTAAACTCCCTTATCAGAGATAACCAAGGCGATTTGGATTTGATTAATTTTGAAAATGGCTGATAAGACTTTCCTGTATTATTAAATGTATAACCAATAGAACCACGTTGCTTCACCACCTGATTAAGCTCAATCACAGGACTAGTTTGTTTTAATTCAGAATAAGAATAACTAAAGTCTAAATTACTAACACTTAACATGGTATTTTTCTTACCAGGCATAAATCGAACATTTGTAAAGTTTAAAGTCTTAATAGTAGTTTGATCTATTGATGCTTTTTTAATTGAATCTTTTTTTAATGCATCCGCTTGTTTAATTTGATCTGCATAAAGGACATCCTTTTTGAATGGATCAAATTCTGGGTTTTCTTGTGTTTTATTTAAACCAGCAAATACTGGTAATGAAATTTTTGCTTGCTTAGGCAATAATTTTCCTGCATCTATATTTGCTGCAATATCCAACTGCGTAAAACCTGTTTTAGCACGTTCATTCATTTTTTGTTCAATGCTACCAAAACCAGAAGTCCTATTGTTAACAGCAACGGCCACAGTTCCTAAATCTGCTAAAACTAAATCCATACGACCAAGTGCAGCCCAGGCAGCACGCTCATCTAAATTGGAGAGTCTTAATTCATTCACCCAAACTTCTGCATCTATTGGAGAGGAAGAATTTGTATTTTCTACTGCAATTAATATACCACGAACCTCCCCCAAATTTGGATTACCAAAAACTGTGTACTTTTGATCATTAACAAATGTAGAGTCAGGACGTCCTTGATTACCTGCGTAATCTCTTCTAATTTTAAGTTGAATTAGATCGTTGAAATCAAGGTTTAATTCGTTAGGCCAAACAATATTAGATTGCTCATTTGTATATGGTGTTGTAGCAGGTTGTGTAACTTTTAAAGGTATTCGAACTTCATAAAAATTGTTCTGAAAATCCTGACCAATTCTTATCACAGCAGTTAAGCTACCATCTTTAATTGAATTCCTATTAATCATGTTTTCAGCATGGAGAAACATTGATAATTTGCCGTAACGTCTAACGTCAATATTCATGGTTTTAAATACACCTCTAGCTTCATTCTTATTCAGTGACTTCACTTGTAAAGCAAGTGCTTGTTCATTTTGCAACAAATTAACCCCATTATTACTTAATAATTGAATTCTTTCAATACCTGGTGGTATTACATAATTTACGGGTAATCTATTTCCATTTTCTTCTAAACTTACAGCTAAAGTATTCAGTGAGGTCGTTGTGTTAGAAGGAATTTGTCTATAATCATTAGAATAATTAATCTCATAGCCATACTGTCTCCATTGATTACGAACTAAATCAAGTCTTGCAAAACGCAATGTTACACTATCTTCAAATTCTGTTAAATACATTCTTAAGAATCGAATCGATTTAAAATCACGAATACCCCCAATTTTTTTTGCATCTTGAGATCTTAGCGGCACCCTGAATAAATACCAGTATTCCTCCGCTTTTCTGCCATCTGCTAAGGTAACACTCACTTTTTTTGTATCTGTTACATACTTTGTTGAAAGTCCTAATTGACCTTTGTTTAAATCGATCTCGTATTCAAAATAAGCTTCTGTTTCATTTAAAGTATTATCTCTATTTAAATCCTCATTATCTGGCAATAATGTGGCAGCACTACTAAATTGACTATTTCCAGCTAAAGCTGAATTCCCTTGTGGATTGTTAAAATATTTATACCTACTTAAAATATTTGCACCTGCCGCATCATAACTAGCATCTCTATACCAAACATAGTTATCTGCAGAAGGATCTGCAAAAAACTGCTTGCCTGTTTCCGTGGCCGGAGTTAAATTATATTTTGCAATGATATCGGCTCTCTGTTTAATCTCTAAACTATCTGTTAATCCATCAAATCCCACATCCTGAAATTTTCTATCTTCGGGATTATTACTAAACGCATTGGTTACTTGTATTGGATTCGTTGGGACTCTTCCCCAAGTTGAGTTTTCAGTACTTGCAGGGCTAGTAGGCGTTGGCATGCCGTTTTCATAAAAACGTCTTCCGTCTTTCAAAATGTCCTCACTCACATTACCCAAGTTTAGAATTAATTTACCTTTTGTGGCTTTCGTACTATCATTGAATGGATTCTGTACCCAAAATTCAACATATTCAATGATCCCTGTTTCAAAATCTGTTTGATCCAATGCACGCATAATACCACCCCATTTATCGGAAGGCTTGTTGAATCTTCCTTTAGCATCCAAGTCATTATAATTATAGTTATACGGACCTCGTTCTTTTGGATAATAACTTAGATCAAAAGTAGGTAATTGTACATCTGTGATATTAGTTGTTCTTTGAGGAAATAATTCATTCGTAAATACCTGACGAACTCTTGAATCACTCAATGCTTTCACATTATTTGCTAATGGATTATTGGCACTATTGCGATCTTGTAAATTAGGCTCAATGGTATACCATGCAATTCTTGCTCGATTTTTATTGTAATCAACAGAATCGACCAAATTACCTTCTACAAAAGCAGGGTTTGCATCATCACCTATTGGTGTAGATGCAAGTGTCCAAGCATTGAATGGAAATCTTAAATCAATATTGGTTCTTGTGGCTTCAAAATCGTCAAGATATACAACACCAGACCCGCCTTTTCCAATTTGTTGCGCATGCCCAGGCTGAAGCAATGCAGCTTCTCCATAGGCCACAATCGATGACTTTACATTGGTGCTATAAAATGGAAGTTTATCCAACAATCTAGTTAAACCAGGTAAATCTTTCTTATAATTAAAGTCAAAGCCATACATTGAATTTTTTATTGGGTCGGATCCAAAATTCGTCTTAGTAAAAAATGGTCGCTCATTTAAACGTGATGAAGAAAATCCAAAATTAAAATTCTTACTCGCTACATAATCAATCCGCAATGCCCTAAACCCTCTCTCCTGAAATCCAAAACCTAAATTATTTTCAAAAGAAACATCAACTGGAATATTAGAGCTCAAAATGCCTGGATTTATAATCCTTACTGTACCAGAACCATAGTCAACCATATAATCCAATCCTTCTTTTAAGATTTGTCCGCCCGCACGTACGCTAACTGATCCTGGTGGAACATTAAAAGCATTTAAACTAATCTCAGATCCGCCAGCACTGCCTTTCACCTGGCCTTCCATGACAAAACGATTCAAGTTAGCATAGGTTTGTGCTATGGCTTTGATACTATCATATAACTGTGTATAAACATATTTTGATGCGAGTGATTCATCAATGACTCCGTCAACATTTCTTTTAAACGCAATTTTTTTTAGGTCATTTCCAAATGGCTCTAACAAAGGAAAAACAATCCTGCCCATATTAGACAAGACCGTATAGCCTTCTACATAGTCAAATACCCCGTCGGCTTGTGGATCATTACGATTGTTCAATCGATCTAATTGCAATATTTTAATCAATGACTTTCCCTCATAATTAGAATCAGCTACCTGAGGAAGGTACCTTTTTAATCCAGCACTAGGTTCTTCGTATAATACATTCAATTGGAAATCTTGTTGTTGAATAGATCCAAATAAATCCAATGAGTAAACGTTTTTCATCATCAAATCCCAGATTGATAAATCTGTTCTTTGTGTTGTTGCTTTCAATAATTTCAAATATAAAATTTGTTGAACACCATTTGTTGGATCCAATGTAACTCCTTCAGAAAATTCACCCACTTGATAAATTTTACCATTGTAGGCATATTGAAAGGCAACAGCCAATACTTCATCCGCTTGTAAAGGAATATTTAAAGACAAGAAACCAACTTGTTGATTGAAAAAATATTCATTCTCTGTTAATTTTCTTGCAAATGTGCGTTCATAGTCTTCTGCAGATCTTAAATTGGCGCCTGCTAAAGCTCCCGCAACACGAGATGGCAATCTTGCTTCAGGATTTCCAATAATTTTTGAATATAAACTATTCGCATTATTGTCTGGCAAAGAATCTCTTCTTGAATAGTCTTCCCATTCTGTTTTATCAGGAAAACGCTCTCCTAAATCTGCTAAACCAACCACATCTCTTGCATTGGTTGTTTGGCCATTTCGATTGGTCACCCAAACCTCGATTCGCTTAATTTGAAATTTAGAATTAATCATTGGCAAATTACTCATTGCCTTATTGTAGTTATTCCTAAAATACTGTGCTAATAAAAAGTGCCTATTTTCTTCATAGTCATCTAATCTTTTTTGAAATTTTTGGGTAGACGAGCCTCCTTGTATGGCCATAGACTGACGTTGCGATCTTTGATTTGCTATGACACCTGAAACAAATAATTTACCAAATTGCAATTGAGCCTTCACACCAAATAAATTTTGTGTACTTGGTATCAAAGTACTTCGAGAAACATAATTGATATTACCTGCTTCTATAAACTTAACAACTTCATCTTTCTTACCAGTATAATTCAACTTAATCTGATTATCAAATCCAAGATTAGATAAAGAATTTAAATTAATTGGGAACTTTAGCTTGTCCCCAATATTTGCATTCATACTAAAATTGGTATTGGCATCAAAATCAAATCCACCGTTTCTTCTAGCTCGTTCAGGCAAAGTTGGATTCTTTACATTTTGTCCTTGATACCCAGCCCTGATATTAATCTCTCCAACAGGTTTAATATCAATTTTTAAATCCGATCCTGTTTTTCCAAATAATCGATCAAAGTAACTATTAAATACTTTTGTTTTTGGTCTTGTAATTTTTCGATTCAACACCCCAAGTGAATTAGCACGTTGCATAAAATAAGCTTGCTCATCCTTTCGTGTTTTTAATTTCCAGAACTCGTCAAAACTCAAAGTTGATGGAAAACGATTGTACCCTGTACCTAGTTTTTCTGTAATGTAATATTGCTTTGTTGTTGGATCATAATCTACCCTTCTATTCAATACACTTGAATCTCTAATATCAAATGGATTAATACTTGGCTGAGATAAAAAGTCAGCTCGTCTATCTGCGATGGGATACCTTAGTTTACCTACCAATGTATCCGCTATTTTTTTTGTAGTTGTATCTTTAAATGGTGGGATGAATCTACTTGTATCTTGCGCATGACTAGTCTGCTTCAATAGAAGTATAGCAGACAATAACAAGATAGTTTGAAAGAATCTCAAGAATAAAGCATTAAAAATGACTGATTAACAATTTTTGAGGGCTTGTTTGATTAAAATTTCCAAAGAGACATCCGCCCCCTCTGATTGTATCGCCTTATCAATCGCTTTTTCTGCTACTGCTTTTTGAATGCCTAACGAAACCAGCGCTTGAATGGCGTCTTGATGCGGTGTAGATTTACTAAATGTGGAACCACCTGACATCTGCATTGGCAATTTTGCCAATTTATCTTTTAACTCCAAAACCAAGCGCTCAGCTGATTTTTTCCCGATCCCTTTTATTTGTTCTAATTGACGTGCATCACCTTGCACAATTGCACGGACAATTTCATCTGGACGCATCCCCGACAACATCATCCTAGCAGTACTTGCGCCAACACCTGATACACTTATGAGTTGCATAAAAAGTTCTTTTTCATCCTGCCCAAAAAACCCAAAAAGTACTTGGGAATTTTCAGTTAAATGTAAATAGGTATGGAGCAACCCCTTCTCTTTACCAGAGATGGATTCATAAGTGTTCAAACTTATATTAACTTCATAGCCTACACCTCCAACATCAACAATCAGTTTGGCTGGGGTCAATTGGACAAAATTTCCTTGTAAAAATGCAATCATAGTTGAGCCAAAAATAAGGCTTACACAATGAAAAATGGCCATTTTAGGTCTTTCTTAAGCATTTTTTAAGATATTTGTGGCTTACATAAACTAGATACTATGTCCAAAAAGCTGAAAGCAGCAATCACATCGGTTGGAGGCTATGTCCCAGAGACCAAATTGACCAATTTTGACTTGGAAAAGATGGTAGATACCAACGATGAGTGGATCAAGAGCAGAACCGGTATTTCTGAACGAAGAATCTTAAGAGAACCAGGAAAAGCAAGTTCCGACATGGCTGCAAAAGCTATCGAAGAAATTCTACGAAAAAAGCAGTTAGACCCTTTAGAAATAGACTGTATTATATGTGCCACTGTGACTCCTGACATGGTTTTCCCAGCAACAGCAAATATCATTGGCGATAAAATTGGTGCAAAAAATGCATTTGGTTTTGACTTAGGAGCAGCATGTAGTGGTTTCTTATTTGCCTTAACAACTGGTGCAAGTTTTGTAGAAGCTGGAAGGTATAAAAAAGTAATTGTGGTGGGCGTGGATAAAATGAGTTCCATTATCGATTATACTGATAGAGCAACTTGTATCATTTTTGGAGATGGTGCTGGAGCTGTTTTATTAGAACCAAGTGCAGATGAGGATGGATTTCAGGATTCAATTCTTAAAAGTGATGGAAGTGGAAGGGAATATTTACATCTTAAAGCCGGTGGTAGTTTGAAACCAGCAACTATAGAGACTGTAATGGCAAAAGAACATTATGCATTTCAAGATGGTCAGCCTGTTTTCAAATTTGCCGTAAAAGGAATGGCAGATGTGAGTGCGGAGCTTTTAGAAAAACACAATTTAACTGGTGAAGATATTGCATGGTTAGTTCCACATCAAGCGAACTTAAGAATCATTGATGCCACTGCAGACCGAGTTGGTTTGCCTAAAGAAAAAGTAATGATCAATATTCAAAAATATGGCAATACCACAGCAGCGACCATTCCATTATGTTTGTGGGAATGGGAGTCTCAACTAAAAAAAGGTGATAATTTAATACTGGCTGCTTTTGGGGGCGGATTTACCTGGGGCGCAGCGTGGGTTAAATGGGCTTATTAATTGTATCTTTAAAAAGTAGCAAACGTATCATTAAAAAATCGCAATATGAGTCAAAAAAAATTTAAAGGCATTAGCACAGTAGCACTTCATACTGCGGGTCATGATAATGATAATTTTTCGCATACCACGCCGATCTATGCCACTTCTACATTTACATTTAATTCTGCAGAGGAAGGGATGGAGCGTTTTGCAGGAAATGATAAAACTAGATTGTATACAAGATGGGGCAACCCAACTTTCACTGCAGCAGAGGAAACTATTGCAGCATTAGAATCCCATGGACTTAAAAATGAACAAGGCGCGCCTTTAGAATTAAAAGCATTATTACATTCAAGTGGACAAGCTGCAATGACTACTTTATTTTTTAGTAACCTAAGTGCAGGCGATACCTTGATCTCACATTATTCATTATATGGTGGCTCTCAGGAATTAATGCAAAAAGTATTGGTTGAAGCTGGCGTGAAAATTATTTTGATTGATATTCATGACGAAGCTCTTTTAATTGAAACCATCAAAGCTAATCCAAGCACAAAATTAATTCACCTTGAAACCCCTGCGAATCCTACATTACAATGTGTAGACATTCAATCAATATGTACTATTGCAAAAGCACATGGCATTAAAGTTTCTGTTGATAATACCGTTGCGACACCTTATTTACAACAACCATTTGCTTTAGGAGCAGATTTTGTTTTTCATTCTGCTACTAAGTTTTTAAACGGACATGGGTCTGCATTGCATGGTGTGATGTTAGGCAAGGATTTGGAATTCATGAATAAAAAAGCTTGGAAATGGCATGCTTTAATGGGTGGTAATAGTAATGCGTTTGATGCCTACTTACTAATTCAAGGCATGAAGACTTTAGAGGTTAGAATGGAAAGACATTGTAGCAACACTGCGAAAGTGGCTCATTTTTTAGATGCACATCCTGCTATTGCTCATGTGAATTATACAGGGCTTGCAACACATCCACATCACGAGATAGCTAAAAAACAAATGAAGCAACATGCCCCATTAATAAGTTTTGAACTAAAAGGTGGCATTGAAGCTGGTAAGAAATTCATCAACGCAGTAGAAGTTTGTACACGAGCAGTATCTTTAGGCACTGTGGATACTTTAGTGTCGCATCCAGCAAGCATGACGCATATGTCTATACCTAAGGAAGAAAGAATTAAGTATGGCATTACAGACGGTTTAATAAGAATGAGTGTAGGTATTGAAAATATCGAAGACCTAGAAGCAGATTTAGCACAAGCATTGGCTAAAGCGTCTTTGTAGTTTAAATATTCCTTTTTCCCCAAGTACTTTTTTCTTCAATGAATAAAAATAGAATCATCACTTTTCAATAACTTCTTATGGAAATAAAAATTCGCAAAGCTGTTCGGAAGGATTGTGTTCGCATGATGGAATTGATCCAGGAACTAGCTAATTACGAAAAAGCACCAGACGAAGTCACTGTATCGCTTGAACATTTTGAAGCAAGTGGATTTGGCCCTAACCCAGTTTGGTGGGCTTTTGTAGCGGAGGCCCAAGGTGTGGTGGTGGGAATGGCTTTGTATTATGTACGATACTCAACTTGGAAAGGACAAAGAATGTACCTAGAAGATATTTTAGTCACAGAAAATATGCGAGGCCAAAAAATTGGTAGCCAATTAATGGATGCATTGATAGTTGAAGCAAAAGACAAAGGATTCAAAGGTATGAACTGGCAGGTATTAGATTGGAATGAACCAGCCATTAATTTCTACAAAAAATATAATGCTAATTTTGATCCTGAGTGGGTGAACTGTTCAATTGTCTTTTAATCTTAAGTTAAGTTTAATCAAATAAAGTACGCATTAATTCTTGTTTGCGTTTGCCAAAAGATTTTGAGAAAGTCAATTCAAAGCTATTAGATCTTAATCCTGCAGCAGCTAAGCCATTGGTATAAATATCATAACTCAATCCAAATATATAATTATCCATCATGATATTCACTGATGGTGTAATGGCATCTCTTACCCGATAAAAGCAACCCAGGTACAAACGACGATCGTGGTCATATTCAATCTTGATCGGCATGGAAACACTTCCTCCAACTAAATATATATCTTCTTTATTTCTGGTACTAAATGCACCATGAAACAAAAAGGTATAATCCTCGTTAATATATTTTTCCAGATTAAAGAAAAGTGCAGCACGCATCCCAGGCGCTTCATTATAGGGTGAGTTAATTACATCAGGTTTTGCAAAAAAGAATCCATTGGCACTTAATTGTAAATAAGTATCGTTGGAATGTTTAGTGTAAAGTAAGCCAGTATTCACTGACAAGCGACCAGGGTTGGATAAAAATACTTCTAAAGATGGGAATTCAATTAAACCATTACTTGGATTATACATGCTTCCTAAATTTAATTTAGAACGATCCAGTGTAGTTTGAGCATAAGTCAACCCCATCCCAATTGCCAAATTAGAATAATCATCTCCATCTAAAAACAAATGATACGCTGTGTTTAATGTTATATAGTTGGTATTGATTAATCCATCCAATAATTGTTCAGAAATAATTTGACCTCCAATACCTAAATAACTAGCTTGATCCTCTGCCTTACGATTATACTTTCTATCCCAACCTACTACTATATTACGTGCATAATTTGCACCACCAATAGACTGGGTTCTGAAATTTGACTGAATACGTTGATCAAATACGCCATTACCTACCGAAGCAGGACTCAAATATTGTGCTGCTGTAAATGGCTGAGACAATACAAAATCCTGCGCCTTCAACCCTTGCATGATGCCAAGAAACAAAAATGATATGTAGATTTTAAATTTCAAACTTACTTTATTAAATAAAATTGAGCATTATCTACAACTTGTTTGCCATCTTTCATTTTAACTATTTTGACAAAATAGATTCCCATATCTTGAATAACATCTTTGTACTTTCCATCCCAACCATCATTTATATTATCAATTCTTTTTCCCATCATTCTTCCATTCCTATCATAAATCTCAAAGTATAAAAAAGATGCTTGACCTAATAAATTGTAAGCTGCAATTTTAAATATGTCATTATTACCGTCACCATTGGGTGTGAAGGCATTAGGAAAAATTAAAATT
>JACCDI011648704.1_pt1 | contig 11010 bp, 10 predicted proteins | sample 7442791 | NCBI WGS metagenome assembly JACCDI01 (sample SAMN15323434, study PRJNA562643) | freshwater metagenome | isolation source: river surface water | place: USA:Blue River Watershed | collected 2017-08-15
ACTTTGTTTTCAAAATGTGTGAAGCGAAAAAACTATCCTTGCCTCCAGATCCAGGAACAATACAATCATAACTGCCATCATTCTTTCGATGGCGATTGCAGAGTTCCATTAACAGCTCTTCTCGCCGTTGCCAATCAATCTCAGATTTTTTCTTCTCTGCGTAATTGCAAGCATCACAAATACCATTTTGGTCGAAAAATATAGTTGCTTTTCTTGAATCCTTAGTGTGGTTATACTCCACTGCTGAATTTGGACGTTGATTCGAGATTACGCACTTCTTGCAGAATTCAACTTTAGTTGGGAGTCCGTATTTAGTTAACTGCGGATCGAAGTTTGGGCCAAATTCGGAGAGATCAACTTCTCGGGGGTAAGGAATTCTCTCCATGTTTGCTCATTTCTCTTGAAAATTGGTTGATATTTCTTTGAGATCTTCCGGCCGCCCAACATCAATCCAAGATTCATGAATGGGGTAAGCACAAATCACTTCCGATCTTGCAATAAGCTTAGCGAAGAAATCGGTCATATTCATGTAGGCACCGGGTACTAAAGACTTGATGGCCTCAGCAGAGATAACATAAACACCAGCATTGATATAGTTTCGCTGAACTGGCTTCTCTTCAATAGACTTAATGTTAAGCCCATCAAGGTGCACAACTCCAAATGGGTGAACGAGTTCATGATGACGCACCGCCATCGTGGCACTACTACCGTTAGTCAAGTGAAATTGTAGGATATCGGAGTAATTCAAGTCTGAAAGTACATCTCCATTAGTGACTAAAATAGGATCTTTGCCTAGGCGGGAAAGTTGGGCAAGTCCTCCGGCTGTACCGAGAGGTGTTTCTTCTTTGATATAACGAATGTCTATTCCCCACTTTGTGCCATCCCCAAAATAGTCTTCGATAATTTGTGAAAGGTGATGTACGACAAGTATGAAATTGCGAAATCCATTGGACTTGGCTCTTAGCAGGATGTGTTCCAACATGGGTTTCCCCCGGATTGGCACCATAGGTTTGGGAGTATTTAATGTGTGTGGGTGTAGTCGCCTACCCTCACCCCCGGCCATGACCACAAATAAGTTTGGTTTTTCAGAAATTGTTTCAAGTTCATCCCATTGATGTAGGCCAAGTAATACATTCCTTCTATCTACAATTGGAATTTGTTGGATCTTGTTCTCCAACATTATTTGCTTGACTTTTTCTCTGGACGCTTCTGGAGAAACGACAATTGCTGATTTGTGAACTACCGCATCCAAAATGGCCTCGAGTCCCAATCCTCGTAGCAATCCTCTTCGGATATCGCCATCCGAAACAGTCCCCACAAAATACCCATCATCTGAAACAACAAGAACAATTTTTGTAGAACTCTCAATCAGATTATCTATTGCATTTCTAATCGTGTCTTTTGGGGTCAAAACACACAATTGCCACCCATCATTAGTCATCAATATTCTCCATGGTTGCCGTCAAAGAATCTCTTGGGAAGAAGAGTTCCGTATTCTAACTTTTGGAGGACCTTTAGAATTTTTTGACTGGCTCCTGGTCGTCCATACGGATTATTGACCGTCGCAAGAAGGGATTGAAATTCAATACTCTGACATCGTTCTATCCCCATCTTGATTGCAGATTCTTTGCATTCCACATCAATTATGGACTCAGCTCTGGGTCTCCCATTTTGTCGAGAACCCACATTTATCGTAGCGACTTTTAACGAGGGAGCCTCTAGTATTCCGCTAGATGAATTACCCAATACAAATTTAGCCATGGAGAGTAAAGACACATACTTCTCCTGTCCCAGAGATGAGAAGAAATAGAAATTAGAGTGTGTCAAGCAAGCTTCCTGCCACAACTCATTCACCTTCTCTCCCTTATAATCTGCATTTGACCCTGTAATTATAAATTGAATGTCTGAAAAATAGGACATGGCGTTAATCAGCACTTGAATCTGAATTTCTGTATCCTGTGGATTAATTGTGTCGGGATGATAAGTTACAAGCGCTAATTTGTTAGACAGAGTTATTCCAAGATTATTTTCAATTTCCGTCTTAGGAATTTTTTTAGTTTTACTTATCGCATCCAGTCCTAATCCACCAACGACGTGAACTGCTCCAGGCAATTCTCCAAGCCTAACGACTCTATTCTTAAATTCTGAACTAGCAACAAAGTGGACTGAAGCTAATTTTGTTATTGCATGACGATAAATATCATCTCTTGAGCCTTCAGTTACTTCTCCGCCATGGATATGTCCTATAGGTATACCTTGAGCGGCGGCGGCAATCGCGACTCCAAAAATTTCATAGCGGTCGCCCAGGATCAAAACTAGCGAGGGTTTACTCGTTGAAAAGTGTAAGGAAAACTTCTTAACAGCCTCCCCAATGGCCAGACCAACTTCTGCTTCTGACTCTACGTGGATTCCAAGTTTGATCTCATGGAAGTCAGAAAAACCCATTTCTCGTATTTCATGAATTGTAGCTCCGTGTCTTTCCGAAAGGTGTGATCCTGTCACTAAGAATTCAAGTTCTAATTCGGGTGCATTCCCTAACAAGGTCAGAAGAGACTTCAATAATCCAAATTCAGCTCTGCTGCCCGTGACGACAGTAATTAGTCTCTTCATATCTCAATTAAATCATCTTCGTTAAAATCTCTACCCGCGACTGTTCCTAGAATTGAATCCCACATCATCGGGCTTATTCCGACCCCAGGGCGCTTTGTCGCTAGGTTCTCGTTCGTAAAGAGCTCTCCCTGTCTTATCGCCATGCGGGCGACGATTGACTTACGGGCCACTTTGGCATTTTCAATTTCATTTTTGGTTGGACGCTTTATACCGTCCCCAAGAGCTATTTCTATATTCCTAATGGAAGTCACCATGTTCGCAAGTTCTATTGGCTCTAAACTCGCTCGATGATCCGGACCTTCTAGATCTCTGCTCAGAGTGAAGTGTTTTTCTATCACACACGCACCTAACGCTACCGCTGCAATAGAAACCTCAACACCTAAAGTGTGATCTGAATATCCAAACCTAACACCAAATTCATCCCCCAGTCTACGCATTGCGTGCAGATTGACTTCCTGCATTTCTGTTGGATAGTTTGTGGTGCAATGTAATACAACTATCTTTTCTCTACGAGTTCCGGCTAGTTCTAACACATTCAGGGCTTCTTCGATTTCTTCCATCTGCGCCATACCCGTTGAGAGTATTGTCTCGATTCCTAAACTTCCAACTTTCCTTAAGTAAGGTAGATTTGTTATTTCACCAGACGGAATCTTGACTCTTTGTGGTTTCAGACTCCAAAGGAAATCCAGACTTTCCAAGTCAAACGCAGTAGACAAAAATTCAATCCCTTTTGCAGAGCACGTTTCATGTATCTCTAGGAAATCACTATTCGTTAATTCAAGTTTTTTTAACATAGAAAACTGAGACTCATCTAGGTTTGTATTTTTCTTTTGATAGAAGGCCATTGCTGCACTTTTAGTTGAAAGATTCTCAGCCTTAAAGGTTTGAAACTTGACAATATCAGCATCGGCGTTTATCGCAGCCTCAATCAAGTTTTTCGCAAGTGACAGTTTCCCATTATGGTTCACGCCTGCTTCTGCGATTATTAGCGTTCTCACTTGAGTCTATCCCCAAGTCTGGGCTTAAAATTCTCTGAATAATCGGTCAATAAAAGCACTGAGTCAGAGGACTTGACATAAATCCCTTTATCACTAATTCCAACCACCGAGCCCGGGATTCCTTTATAAATCGGTGCATTGTCAAGTAGTTCTGATCTATTTATCTTTACAGTCTTTTCATTCCATGTAGTTTGAGCCTGCGGTCCAGGATTTGAAATCGCCCTAATGAAATTGAATAACTCCAAGGAAGGTTGATTCCAGACAATTTTTTCATCACCTTCAATCCTTCTTGGAAAGTATGTTCCAATCGAATCAATTTGAAATTGGGGGACAGGCTTACTGGTGCCGGCCCTAATCTGACAAATGGCTTCAACTAGTAGAGGTGCGCACTCTTGGTGCGCTATTTTCAAGAGGCTGCCATAATCATCTGCCTCACTGATTGGAAAAGTCCTTTGGAGAATTATGTCGCCTGTGTCAATTCCAGTATCTACATGGTGTACCGTGATTCCAAATTCGCTTTCTCCATTTATTAAAGCCCAATTCAGTATGTTTCTACCCCTGTAAAATGGGAGTTTTCCAGCATGACAATTAATAATTCCAAGGGGAGGCACAATCAGAATTTCTTCCTTGAAAATCTGATTGAAGGACATAGACACGAATATGTCTGCTTTAAACCCACGCAATAAATTAAGCGATTCTTCAGAATTTACACTTTTTAGAGTTAGTGCCGTTAAATTATTGCTTTTCGCCAATTCCAACAGGTACGCGTCCGGTGTATCAAATCGTACACATACAAAGGTAAGTTGTATTGTTTGATCAATCAGTAACCTCTTAAGGGCATCGTGAGCCCAAGGCCCATCCCCAAAAAACCCTACTTTAATTGGTTTCATGGTTTAGAATCCCCGGACTACTCGGAATATTGATCACTGATTTTGAGAGTGCTCTAGCAACTTCAAGATCCATACTCGGACTATTTCGGTAAGGGACAAGGGTGCTAACTAAATCCCATGTAGGGCGTAGCTGTATTTCTTGTGCAGAGGCTATTTCTAAAATTCGATCTCGAGCTTGAGTATTTTCACCATCTAGAATCAATGTCTGAAGCCAATAGTTGCTTCGACTATCAATAGGCTCGCGAAAAAGCGCAACACCTTTGATTTCTCGCAGTGCTGCTCTGTAACTTTCATATAACTCCCGTTTTTTCCGCACTTTTCGTTCTATGCCTTCTAATTGCGCACAACCGAGTGCAGCATTCAAATTTGGTAGTCTGTAGTTGTATCCGACCTCATCATGGATGTATCGCCAGCGGTGGGGCAACTTCGCAGTCGTAGTCAAATGTTTAGCCTTTGCGGCAAGGTTTGAATCATTTGTCAATATTGCTCCGCCTCCACCGCTTGTTATAATTTTGTTCCCGTTAAAACTTAGGGTACCCAACAGCCCAAAAGTTCCCGTGTGTTTATTAGAGTAAAAAGTCCCGAGAGATTCGGCGGCATCTTCCACCATCGTAATATTGAATTCTGTGCATATTTCTAAGAGTTCGCGAATTTTCGAAGCGTGACCAAAAGTGTGCATAGGGACCATGGCTCGAATGACTCGTCCGGTTTCAATATTTCTACATAATCCCCCATCAACAGTTGCTGTTTTTTCCAAGTATCCTCTTAGTTTTTCGGGATCTATTCCAAGTGAATCTTGATCAGATTCTACGAAGTGCGGATCAGCCCCACAGTAAACGACTGCATTTGCTGTGGCTACAAAAGTTAAAGCCGGAACGAGAACCTCATCACCAAATTTGACTCCGGCGAGAATCATAGAAATGTGGAGTGCAGCCGTTCCACTGGAGACTGCTATGGCATGTTTGGAGCCTGTGTATTCCTCTAATCCGCGCTCGAATTTATCAACAAATTTTCCCACAGACGATACAAAATTTGTGTCTATGCATTCCTTTACATAGCTCCATTCATTCCCATCGAACTCCGGTTCGTGCAAGGGGGTGACTTTACTGTCAGTGACAGTAACTATTGCTTTTACCACGTCTTGGGCAAAAACTTCCATAGATTCAGGGTTCTTCATATATTGTACTTATCATGCTTATATCTGGATAGATTTGTCGGATATTCAAACCAAGCAATTGTCGTCCTAAGTCCTTGGGATAAACCATCCAAGCCAACGTATTTAGGTTCCCAGCCAAATAGTTCCTTGGCTTTGGAATTGTCAGCACAGAGCCTACCGACTTCAGAATTAATTGGCCTTTGTCGTTCAGTCGTCGACTGGATTTGGATTTCGACCCCCATCTGTTTTGCAATCAAACTAGCAGTGTCAAAAATAGATATCTCGAAATTAGTCCCAAGATTTACTGTCTCCCCAACGCCTTTATCCGATTCTAAGGCTGAAATGAATCCGTTGACTGTGTCATCGATATAGGTGAAATCTCTTGTTGGAGATATGGCCCCCAAATCAATCTTTGTAGCGCCACTCGCAATTTGAGTAATAATGGTGGGAATTACCGCTCTTGCAGACTGTCGAGGTCCATATGTATTGAATGGCCTGACTGTTATAACTGGTAAATCAAATGAGGTGCAGAAAGAGTACGCAATTTGATCCGCTCCAATCTTGCTGGCCGAATAGGGTGACTGTCCCTGTAGTGGGTGACCTTCGTCTATAGGAACGTATTGTGCAGTTCCATAAACTTCACTAGTTGAAGTGTGTATAACTCTACTTACGCCAAGTTCTCTCGCTGCTTGAAGCACATTTAGAGTGCCTTTAATGTTTGTATCCACATATGTATCTGGTGAGTGATATGAATATGGGATTGCAATTAATGCAGCTAGGTGCAGTACTGCGTCACATCCGTGCATGGCCGTCTTAACCCCATGCGGATCCCGGATATCTCCCGCAAAGACCTCAAACTTGCCCTTCACTTCATCGGCGCAGTGATCTAACCAGCCCCAGGAGTTGAAAGAGTTGTAATAAACGAAAGCACGCACCTTGTAGCCTCGGCGAACGAGGACCTCTGTCAGATGCGATCCTATAAATCCATCAGCGCCAGTAATGAGAATCGTGGAATTTTCATTCATATGGACTCCCTTAAGGTCTTGAAACTTAGAGGTTATCTTCCCCTAGGTGCCGGGTCATTACAACTTACCTACGCGGAATCAAGGAAGATTTAGCAAAAATGCCGAGGTTGGATAAGAAGTAACTCTCATAGGGTTAATTCCCCCGCTACCTGGGGCTAATCGAGGGCGACAACGCCCCCAGGTGTAGCCAGGTGAACTGAAACAATTCCCGCTTGATCATCGTTTGTAGAGGGATCTACCCACTCAATATTTATCTCTCCTATCGAGGAAAGAATTTCATCTTTAAACCATGAATCTGCAAGTTGATTCTTGTCCGCAATAACAATCTTTTGAATTTCAGCTTGCGGTGTACCATCTTGTGATGGGTGGTCCGCAGATAACCATTGGATGAAGAATGGGAATTCACGAGTATCAGCAATCTCTTTCACTCCTATTTGCTTCCACTTTAGATCAGAACCATTAGGACGAGTGCGATGACCTTCAATTGCTTGACGCCCAAACCTCTCTTCAATTGGTGCTAAGTCTTTTGTGCTAAAAACCCAAGTGAACCAGCCGCCACCTTCGTTGGCTTTCTTTGAAACTGCCTTACCCCAAGGGGTTTGCTCTGTGGCTGGGTGATCGAGAGGACAGACAACTTCGATGTACTGACCGTTTCTTAATGAAGCAGTGAAGTTTCGAGTTCCGAAACGTGGGTGAATTCCACCATCTACGAATGTGCTACCAAGGCGCGAGCCTAAGCGCTGTACTGTGTCAGCAAGTTGATCATGGGAAGTCACATACGAAACATGGTCTAGACGCATGGTGGAATTCTGCCGCATGGCAAGGGGTGGTTCTTACCACCGTCAATTCAGGGTTGAGGGCTGCCAGGATAACTTGAGGTTCGGGTGGCGTGAGATTAGTCTCGAGTTGTCCCCAACCACATATGGGTTAGCGCCTTGTTCCCACGAGAACCGATATTCCTGCACAGTAAAGCCGCTTTCAGAGAGCATTTTCTTGGCAGCGGCACCGACCGATAAACCGACACCTGTACACAGATTTACAATTTCGAATTGGGTCCCAGCCAAAGCAATTTCATAAATCGCCAGGGCGATGGTTTTGGGAGTCAAAAAATCTCGGACATCGGAGGAATTTGAAAGGATATCTTCTGAGTTCGTCAGTCTTCTGATTGCTCCGCCTAGTGTATATGCGGGTACTTCCCAATCCAGAACACTAAATAATCTAATAATACAAAGTCTGTGCGCCTCTAATGAAAAGACATTCTGAAGCATAACTTCCGCCTCACGCTTTTGTTCAGCGTAAACATTTGCAGGTGCAAGTGCACTAGTTTCTGAAATTAAATCGTTTGAGGGTGCATATACATGCGAGGTTGATACAAAATAAAATACGCCTTTGCTTTTCTTCAAGAATTCCTGAGCTAAGAATTTAGTGCCAAGGACATTTACGGATCTAGCATATCCGACATCTTTAAGAACTTCAGAGGGTCCAACAACTCCTGCTAGATGAAGAAGGTGAGAATTCTTCTCAAAAATAATTGATTCGAAGTTTTCCTGTCTAGAAGCAAGGTCTACTTTGATTGGCTCTACGTTGCTAGGCAGGTGCCTGCCGATAGTCCCAGTATTACCTGTTGAATATAGCTTGTACATTATTTATGATTTGTTATTAAAAGTTTGATAATGCCGTAAAGTGAATTGACTATCTCTCGCCATGTCACAGTGCTTGTTCCGAGGGTTCTGTCTTGGAAAATAATGGGTTCCTCCGAAATCACCATTCTCGCTTTAGAAATAACTATTGCTTGCTCTGAGAGATAGATAAATCCTTTATTTACTTGAACCTCAGACAAAATTTCAATTGCCGCATTTTTAGAATACCTTCTTAGGCCGTTTGTGATGTCGTGAAGACGAACACCCGTAAGTCGAGGTATTGTTTTATTTAAAAACCATGAAAAAGCACGTCTGCTAGCAGGCCATCCCAAGATTTGGCTTGACCTAAGGTAACGGCTCCCAACTAGAAGATCCGCTGTGCTCGAAGAATTCTTAACCTTTAAAATATCTTCGGGTCGGTGTGAACCGTCTGCATCACATTCAAGGATGGTTTTGACGTTAGGAAATTCCGCCAGAGCAATTGTAATCCCACGGCGTACCGCGGCACCACGCCCAGATTTAGAACCTGAATTATTAAAAAGGAAGATAAATTCAGAATCCTTGACGGCCTCACGACATTTCCGCTCGATTAATTCAGAAATATCTTTAGGACTGTCATCCATCACGATAACTGCATCGTGACTCTTCAGATCTTTTCCTATCTCTCCAAGCAATTCTGGAAGAGCAAGCGTTTCGTTGTATGAAGGGATAATGATTGCTGTTGAAACAAATGTGGTCATTTAAGCGAGCTTGCATCTCTCAATGAATTACAAAGAAAGGTAATCTGTTCTTCAGATAAATCATGATGTGCTCCGACTAGAAATGCTGATTCTGTAATATTTGCTGCCGCTTTAAAAGAATTTGGGTCGACTGCATGCCTTGTGATCCTTTGAATAGCGGGTTGCGACAGAAAATTCCCTGTGAGAACTGGGCGGGTTTCGATTTCCAAACTAGCGAGTTTGTCCAAAATTTGTCTCTTTCGCTCCGCTACTTTTTTTCCTTTGACTTGGATTGGGATGAGCATCCATGAATTTGACTTTATGGATTCAGCATTTTGGAATGAGTTCTCGCCAATGACCGAAAGTTGCGTCCCATTCAATGCCTGACACACTCGATGCGCGATTTCTCTTCGTTTACTCACAAAGTTATCGATTTCGGCTATCTGAAGTGATCCAATTGCCGCTTGAATTTCCATTGGTCTGACGTTATAACCAGTTGAGACGAACAGAAACTTGGAATCATTGCTAGACACTTGTGCATTCCAGGTTGAAACATCAGATCTGTCACGAGACCAGCCATGTGATCTCATCGAACGGAGATCATCAGCTAAAGCACCGTCGTCTGTGGCGACTCCACCACCTTCCATGGTGGTTATGTGATGAGAAAAATAGAATGAGAAAGAAGAAGCTACACCGGTAGTTCCTGCATGCTTGCCCTCACTCCAGCTACCTAGAGATTCACAAACGTCGTTTATCAGAATAAGTTCATTTCTTGAGGAAAATTTCTCAAGTTCGGAGGGTGGTATTGCATAACCGAGTGGATGAATTGGGAAAATTCCCTTCACGGGAATTCTTGAAGTATCTATCAGCTTTTGAGCCGCTACTAAATCTAAAGCGAGTGTGTTGGGATCCACGTCGACAAAAACAGGGTTTAGTCCTAGTTGGATTAGTGGCCATATAGTGGTTGGCCACGCAATTGCCGGAACAAGAACGCTATCCCCCGGATTCAATCTCGGTCGTGTAACCGCTGGTCGCATAAGCGCTTCAATCATAAGCAAATTGGCAGAGGATCCAGAATTAACCATTACAAAATGTTTTACGCCTAGGTAATTCGACATTTTGGCTTCGAATTTCTTCACCTCATTACCCATTGTGAGATTTCCTGACTCAAGGACTCGCATTACGGCGTCTATGTCAGATTTCCTTAACCCGCTTGAAGCTAGAGGTACTCGCATGGGGATAACTTAACAAATTTAAACCGCTGGTGGGACTTCCCATGGCCAACCTTCTAGCCTGATTTACATGGTGTTGTCTGCTTCGGTCTGACTACTTGGCTAAACGGCAAAAAAGGGCTTCGCATGTCAATAAAGGAGCTGCGTTACTCGCTAGGTTGATGCGAGCATCCATGATTGCATTGATTTTGTTCACGATAGCATGGGGGTGTGATTTCTCCGCATAGCCCTCGATTAGCTGTAAAATATCGATATTGGTCACTGATGCGATCTTCCCTATTTGAACCATCATGACATCACGGTAAAAAGAAGTGATATCCAGTAATGCGCCATCGATGCAGTCGCGAACCATGCGGGAAGAACGCGCCTTCTGTTCCCTCTCCAGTTCCTTTACTGCCTTTACTGCACCTGAAGCCATGCCCCGACCTGTCGCACTACTGCCATAAGCTTCTAGGAGTTTTTCAATCTCTCTCGCATCACGCTTATCAGTAGATGCATTTGCTTCGCTAGTTGCAAGCTCAAGAAGTTTTTGTGCGGCTCGAAATGCGGCTGCTAGTGATTCCAGTTGGAGAGGCAGTTGCAAAATTATCTTGCGATTACTTCGGCGATGTTCATTTGTTGCGAAATACTTTGCGCGGCCAATATGTCCTTCGCTTACCCGAGCTGCAAATTTCGCCAACTTAGGTTCAATATGTTCACGGGTAACAAGGGTATTAGCAACCGCTTCGAGACTCGGTGTG
>JACCDI010246809.1_pt1 | contig 11006 bp, 7 predicted proteins | sample 7442791 | NCBI WGS metagenome assembly JACCDI01 (sample SAMN15323434, study PRJNA562643) | freshwater metagenome | isolation source: river surface water | place: USA:Blue River Watershed | collected 2017-08-15
ACCTCCTGAGAGAAGGTCTTGACCTTCCGGAAGTGTCATTGGTTGCAATACTTGATGCTGACAAAGAAGGCTTCCTTCGCAGTGATACAGCACTCATCCAGACCATCGGGCGTGCAGCACGTAATGTAGGTGGACAGGTGATCATGTATGCGGACAAGATTACCGGATCGATGGAACGTGCGATGACGGAGACGCAGCGCCGCCGTGAAAAGCAAATGGCGCACAATGCTGCACATGGCATCACACCATCGACCGTTATCAAAGCCGTAAGACAAATCATCGAGAGCAAGAAGGTTGCTGAGGCTAAGTCTCATTACAAGGCCAGCTCGACAAAGCAACCTGAAAATATGTCACTTGACCAGTTGATGTCTACATTGGTGGATATGGAAAAGGAAATGAAGCAAGCTGCCCGGAGTTTGGATTTCGAACATGCAGCGATTGTTCGTGATGAGCTGGCCAGACTGAAGAAACTTGTTCCTGCTGAGCAGCGCCGGAAGTCACCTTAATCGTTAAACGCGTACCATCGTGTGAATGACTGCCCGATACGGCATCTATGTTCCTTCGAAGTGTACTAAGTTTCTCAAAAAGCTTTCCTAACGGCGCTTGACAGGAACTTTTCCGTTAACGACAAGGTTTGGATGCTTGACATCATACGTTTGCCGTCCACTCGTTGCGGTACCGGCAAGATTGCCTCCAGACACGTGTGTTAAGGTGCCATCCCAAGTACTCTTCGGTTTCCAATCCGGACGCTTATCCCATCCGCCAACCTCGCGTTCCCATGGGGGCGCTGTAGCAATACCGTTGCGCTTCCAAGAAACCTTATCGTTAATGTCCTCTGGGATGTATTGACTGGATCTCTTCGCGCGGTTCAGGGTAACCAATGCGGTCGCCTTGGACTGAGCAGTGGATACCGTGGTACTCGACATCCCAGGACTCGATGACAGCGGCGATGAGGCATACTTTGGCATCATTGCAGCACGGGCACGCTGTGCAGATGTTAGTGGACGACTAGAGCGAAATGTCGTCACTTCAGGGGATGTTGCGGACGGAGCAGGAGTCGATGGAGGTGTCTGCAGAAGGACGCAGGTTGACACCAACAGAGTTATCCAGATCATACACACCCCTTCCAGTCACCATAAACGCAATTAGGCTTAGAACTATATTATGCCGGAGAATCCGATAATCTGTATCCTTACGATTACCGGATTCAGCCTCTTTGCGGGATCACCATGCGGAGATCAACGTTATGAAGTTCGTATCACTTCGAATATTACGTTCACATTCGATGTCAATTCATAGATTCTGACTCGATGATAGTGATATAATCAGTCCGCTCATGGGTTGGTAGCTCAGCGGTAGAGCAGTGCCCTTTTAAGGCATTGGTCCTGGGTTCGAGTCCCAGCCGACCCACATGTGAACTGACAAGCCCACACCCGAATGCTTCGGGTGTGGGCTTGTCAGTTAAAGCGTAACTTCAGACCGTTTACTACCGCCACGCGTGTGCTTCAGATGCACCGTAATGGTCGTTCCTTTCGATCCACGGATTGTCCAATCTGAATGTACCTTGTAGTCGGTTGTATCCCCTGCATAGCCTGAGTTGGCAATCCCTTTAAGGTGATATCCCTCGCACTGACCAAGCTCTGCTCGTTGTTTCCCAGTGATGAACTCGATCGGGGATTGAGCTGTTAATTCCATCACGATTCCGCGAACCGCTTTTTTTGCCATTGCCTGCTTCGAAACATACGTTGGTAAAAAGCCGATGTTCTTCGCTATCGCCCGGATTTTGTAGGTATCACCTGACAGATGTGTCACCTGAACATCCAACTCGAGCTCAGGTGTGATTAATGCCTGCCAAACAACCCATTTGCTGAACCGTTGAATCTCATCAAACAAGAACTCTTTAGGAGGGTTTCGGAAGGCATAAAGGGTGTCCCAACCACCGATTTCGATCTCACCAAGCTGTGGATGACTAAACGGCGTCCATGGGAGATAACCCTGTCCCTTCAACGCATCGTCACTCCACTTCAGGAGCTTGATGTCATCAGAGAGTTCGTGATTTCTACCCCACGTCGTAAACTTGAAGGCGCCTTGCTTCGTCGTTGCATCAAAGCCTTCCGTGATGCCTGCTTGGCGATGCGGACTCCATATTTCGATGGTCCATGCATAAATTCCAAAGTGGTCGTAGCACCAGTCATCAAAGACTCCTGTGATGACTTCCTTTGGATGGTATTTGAAATCGTGGAAGACCGAAATAGCCGGGTAGCCGGTAATCTCTGTTCCTTTCTTTCCAATCTCCTGAAATGTCCACAGGTCCTCTGCTGGCATACTGTCATCTGCGCTCGTGCCATAAGGCCGTAACAGAACACCAGAGTACGTATGGAATGTCAATGCATGACAAATGTTTGGATGCTTTGCAATAAAGTCGACGAGTGCACGAGCTTCTGGTTCGGATGTTGGATATGGGCCAGCACCGTACTGTTCACTTTCACCCCGCCAGTGACCTGGGAAGTTTCTATTGAGATCAAGTCCGTGGCGCGTCGGCGCCATTGCGAGGATATCCGGGTCTGGATCCAAGACAATCCCCTCTGGCAGGAGGCGATAATACGTTCCACCGCGCTCTGTTGCATCCCGGCGAATCATCAGGCGTGGTTCGTCTGGATGGCACTTCCAAGGTCCCTCAGGATCAGCAATACGCATTTGAAGAAGGCGTCCATTGCCATCAATATCCTGGCGCTTTAATCCCGCAAGCGGCTCATCATCGAATGGATAAGGCCTTGTGCTGGAGCGAATCGCTTCAGGTGAGTCCGCAAGAAACAGCTCGGCGCCATCTGGATTCACACGGGGAATCACATAAAAAGTCTTGGTGCGAACCGCTCTCGTGATGTCTTCATCGACACCGTAAAGCGTCGTCAACTGATCGAGTAGATAAGTCAGTGCTGTTGTCGGGCTGACTTCCGTCGCATGGATGTTCGCATCGCACCAGACAGCTGGTTTGTCGTCTGACATCCCTGATGCTTTATCCGTAACCGTCGCACACCAAATGTCACGGCCTTCGTAGGACTTGCCAATAGAACTGATCTCTACGAGGTTTGGGTAGGTTTCTGCAAGACGCTGCAGCAACACTGTCAGCTCATCGAAGCGGATATAGCGGTCTGTTGGAAAAATCATTGTGTGTCTTTCTTACTTTGTTTTCGTGATGCTTGAACCTGCGTTGTCAATCCTGACATCGTAGCTCTGTCCGCGATGCTGGACACCTTTAAGGGTTATCGATTTCCAGGATTTAGGTAGAACAGGCTTTTGCGTAGCCGTGGGCGTTTTAGTGGATAAGTCTAAGCCTGCGTAGCCATAAATGACCGCTTGGAGTAAGCCGCCGAGTCCCGTCACAAATACGCAGCGGTCTAGTGATCGCTTCTCGCTGAAGAGCATGAACGGCCCCCGCACAAATGGCTGATAGGCAGCTTTGAAGTTCTCTTCGGCTTCCTGCTGGCGACCTAAACGGGCTGCAATCAGAGCGTGGATCGCATCCGTCATTGCGGGACCATTCTTTATAGGACGGGTCTTGTGATAATCGAATGACTTTCCAAGCAGGTCCAAATCGGTTGTCGCATTGCCTGGCCAGAGTGCAAGTTCGCCATCAGCCTGCTTTGTTTTCTTACCATCATCGTCTTTACACTTGGCGATTAATCCATCGGGCGTCATCGGAATTTTGAGTTCCGAAGCGAGTACATCCCACCTTGGATTAATCTGCTTGCCGGCAGCGCGGGAGAATTGCGTCGCGCCACGCAAAACGCGCTTTGCCAGCGCATTGGTGTAAGCATTTTCCTCGACGCCCATGTTGAGCTCATCCGGGCCTGTTACTTTCCCAAAGGACGATGGGGGACCGCTCTTGAATCCGAGCTTTACCAGCTCATCAGCTGATTTTACAAGGACTCGTAATGCCGTTGCCTGGTCTTCCTTTTGAGCGCTCGATTGAAGAATAAGCAAGGCTCCGTACCCTGCATCTGCAATCACATGGCGTCCATCGGAGAATCCACTTGGCGCACGTTCCTTACCCGTAAGCGCGCTTTCCCAAGGGGTAGCGGCCCCTTTTACTTTGTCTCGGTAGCCAACGATGTCGGCTGCTGCATCGGGGTCAAATGGTAGCAACGCAGGAAGCATCCAGACATCTGCATCCCAGAAGATGTGCCCCTTGTAAAAGTTACCCGCGAGGCCCTCTGGAGCAATCGACACATTGCTGCCCTTTGGCGCAGCGCTTTGCCGCAGATCAAAGAGTGCCTTGTGAACGACCCGCTGTGCCTCGGTATCTCCATCAATAATGATGTCTGACTTCCAAGCATGCTTCCACTCATCCTCGTGTTTTGACAGTAACGTTTCATAGGTCTTTTGAGCGGTCTCTTGTACGGATGAGGGTGAAACTGGCGAGTCGATGCTACAAAGTATCGTTGTTCCGCCAGCATCTTTGACTTCTGAAACACTAATCGATGCTTTCACACCAGGGTACGTTCCAGTGATGGCAGTACGCTGTTTGATGCGTTTTGACAGAGGAACCGCGGCTCCTTCGTACCGGAAGACGACCAGAGAACGATCCGCACGGGATGCGAAGGCGATGATTCGTCCCTTGCTTCCACTGGAATCAGTGTAATCTGTCGTCAGTGTGCCGTGCTCAATGTCCAATGTTTGCTCAAAGTTTGTAATGGCTGGATAGGGTGCTGGACTCGTATCGAACAGCGGAATCGGGAGGAGGTTTTCATTAGCATCATAAACGCCAGCCAAGAACACAGATGACTTTTCATCTGGCCCAAACGGTCCAACGGATACCCCGATGACCCCATTGGACAGATAGACACCGTGATTGCCGCGGTTATCAGCAGGGCTTGTGGATTTGAAGAGCCAAGGGGATGTTTGTACGGGGCTCTTACCTTCGCTTGACGGAAGGGATGACTGCTTTTGGCAGCCAACGATAGCAAACATACTTATGAGAGCAATTGATGTTGCACGTTTCATCAAACCTTCTCCTTCAAGACGGCGGTTATGAGCCAGCGATCAGATTTGCTGTTTGGCGCCTTGTCAGCATAGTTACCCCAAAACAAAATCTCATGGAAACCCGCATTGCGGAGTCCATCACGAACTTCATCCTTGGTGTGCGCACGCTGTATGTGCTGTTCGGAAAAAACATCCTCCGAACCATCAGGATTCGTTCGCCAGAAGTCCATGTTGACAGTGCAAAGCCGGGATTCTTCATCCCATGTCGCTTTCCATTCGTGCCGGACATTTCCTATCGTGTCCTCCTGATTGAACAGCCCCTGACGCAAGGCATACGGGGCATTGAGGTCAAATGCGAAGACACCACCGATGTTAAGCGTTCTCGCAACACTCTCAAAGACACGATGAAGTCCATCAAGTGTCGTGACGTAGTTCAAGGCATCAAACAGGCAGGTCACCAGATCGACCGTACCGCCATCTGGAAGTGATGTCTCCTCAGCATTCTGTACGAAATAGTCAATCTCTAGTGAAGTCTTTGCAGCCTTGTTACGTGCAACAGAAATCATCTCCGGGGACAAATCCGCACCAAAAACCGGACGATAGCCACGCGAGTAAAGAATCTCAGTACCGAGACCTGTTCCACACGCGATGTCAAACACACTTCTTGGCCGTTTCCGGCGGTCGCGCAAGTCCCGTTCAATCCGCGAGAGCCAGGCGCTGTGCGGAACGGTCCACATGATGTGGTCATAAACACCTGCGAGCGCACCGTAGCTGTTGTTTACACTTGATGTCACAGCAACATTGTAGCCTCCACATCTGCGGGGATTCTGCCGACAATTGGATGTGATGACAAATTCGGAACCGATCCGCAGTAAACGTCGCTATGCAACGAGAGCAATCGCAAAGCAGGACACGCCTGGTTTTGCAAGGCTGCGCAGACAAATGACCGCTCTTGAGGAGCTGTGGAGAACCGTTCCACATATCGAAATGTCCCACTTGTGCCCGTTGGTCATTGACCGGGCCGTCAGTGCCCTTGAAGCACATACCGGATCCCTCTTCCTGCGTGACCGCGGGACGGACAGGATGCGCCTCACCGCCAGTGTTGGCTTATCGAGTGAGGTCAATCAGTCAATGACCATCATCATTGGCGAAGGAATTGCCGGACGTGTGGCAGAATCCAGGCAGCCAGTGCTGATGCACAAGGATCCCGACGCACATCCATTAATGCAAGGTAGAAAGAGCCGAATCAAGCGGCGAACAGAAATCGAAAGCGCGATCTGCGTACCACTCCTTGCTGTGAACGATGGCACTGTGCTTGGCGTACTGAGCGTCTCGCGGCGGGTACCGAGCCAGCCATTCATCGATGATGATATGCGGGTACTGTCGCTGTTCGCATCGATTGTGGGTGCAACCTTTGGCCAGACAATGGTTCTCGATGATGTTCGCAGGATGGCAACGGAGCAGGTTGAAATGCAGCGTCAGGTGGCGCGCTCTGAGCAGCTTGCAGGGATTGGACGTCTGGCAGCAACCGTCGCTCATGAGGTGCGTAACCCGCTTGGAGCAATCAAGGGCTCGGCGCAACATCTGATGTCCGTCACGCGCGACAGGGCCGACTGTCAGGAGTTCCTCGGCATTGTCATCGAAGAAGCCGATGGCCTGGCGCAAATGACAACCGATCTTTTGGACTTTTCTAAGTCTGACCCCCTACAGCAGGATGAGTTTGATTTGGTAACCGTGCTGTCGGATGAAATAAGCCTTCTTGTAAAGGATCCTGCCTTTAGGAACAAGGTAAAGACGGAGGTTTCCGGCCTGGCGTCGCAAGTCGTCGTATCCGACAAGCCCCGTATCGTCCGGGCAGTCAGAAACGTCCTCCGTAATGCAGCTCAAGCTGCGTGTCTTGCATGTGTGCACCACGGCGAGCCACTCGTCGATGTTGCAATTTCTCAGGCAGACGATGTTGTTGTTGTCGCTATCGGAGACAACGGACCTGGTATCCCAGTCGAGCTACGAGAAAAGATATTTGAGCCGTTTTATACAACAAAGTCCCGCGGAACCGGCCTTGGATTGGCACAGGTGCGACAGGACTTGGACCTTTTAGGTATCCGCATGGAAGTTGGAATTTCCCAGTATTCCGGCGCGGAGATTACCCTTATATTCCCGGGCCTTGATGCCGAAACTAAGTACGGAAACGATTTATGAACGATGTAACGGTATTGCTTGTTGATGATGAACCTAACCTCCGGCGAGTGTTGGGCGCGGTACTGGAAGCCGATGGCTACCGGGTAATTACCGCTGACTGTGGCCGGGATGCGTTGAAGAAAGCTAAAGCTGAGTCATCACTGGATTTGGTGATTACCGATTACCTGATGCCTGATCTCAATGGACTGCAAGTCCTTGATGGCATCCGCAAGCTGCATCCAAGCGTTAAGTCGCTCGTGGTCTCCGGGCACGGAACCGTGCGTAGCGCGGTAGAGGCAATGCGTCTTGGAGCCTTCGACTACATCACAAAACCATTCGATGTTGACCAGGTCAAAGCGACCGTCAAGCGCGTGTTGAAATCAGAAACACCTTCTCCTGCTGTTTCCGCGCCTGCATTTGCTACGAGTCGCGGTTCAAAGAGCGCAGCTGTTCCTCCATCCGATGCAATGCTACTCGCGGGTAAATCTGGCTTACTTGGCGATTCGACCGTAACCCGACACCTTGCTGAAAACCTAGTTCGTGCAGCTAAGTCGAATCGGGCCACTGTTCTTCTGTTGGGAGAATCGGGTACTGGTAAAGAAGTTGCTGCAAAGCTTGTACACGAAGCAAGTCCACGGTCAGCCGGCCCATTTGTAGCCGTAAGCTGTGCTGCGTTACCTGACACGCTGCTTGAGTCCGAGCTGTTTGGACACGAGAAGTCGGCGTTTACCGGTGCTCAGACGGCAAAACCGGGACGGTTTGAGCTCGCTCATGGGGGGACGTTGTTCCTCGATGAAATCGGAGACATCCCACCCCTCACACAGGTAAAGCTTTTACGAGCGCTTCAGGAACGTGAAATTTGCCGAATCGGTGGAACGAAGACGGTCAAAGTGGATGTTCGTCTGGTTGCTGCAACAAATCGTGACCTCTGGCAAGCGGTCCAGGATGGCACATTCCGACTTGACCTTTACTATCGCCTTCACGTTGTTCCTGTTCACCTTCCAGCACTCCGTGAGCGTGGTGAGGATGTGATGCTGCTTGCAAATGCATTCCTCGAAAGAATCGCAGCCGAAAATGGTCGTGCTTTTCCCGATGGTTTTGCTAAAGATGCCGAAGCAGCACTGACAAAACATACATTCCCTGGCAACATCCGTGAGCTGCAGAACTTCATTGAATATGCAGTTGTTATGGCAAGCCCGGATGCAACAGCCATATCTGCGGAGTTTCTCCCTCCCTATATGACGACATCCAGGGGACAAGGCATCGCAGTTGGATCAGGGATGGCTGCATAACGTGACACAGGACACGACATTCTGGTCAACGTTCCGAATTCTCCGCGCCAAGCGTTGGTGGGTTCTTTTGTTGACGCTTGTCTGTGCTGCGGCGATCTTTGTCGGTACGGAATTTCAGCGTATCAACGCGATAGTTCCCGTTGAATCAACTCTGTCAATTACTTCGCCCAATGCACCATCATCCATTCCGGCTCCAACGAATCCGCTGGAGGATCAGGTCTCTGCGACGTATCAGGCTATTCGTTCAAGCGATTCCGTTTTCGTAACGGCTGCGACATTGATGACTCTGGATAGGTCTCAGAGAACGCAGCGGGTCTTGGACATCCTGGAACGCACACAGTATTTCGCAGCCCTTGACCTCGAACTAAAGGAATCTGGCGCTCCCGGGACGCTTCGCGATGAACATCAGCGCATCGCTGACTTGATAAGTAGCCCACGGGATGCGCAGGGCACTTTTGCTGATTCGGGAATTTCGGGAGATGTCTCCACGATTGTTGGCGAGCTCCGCCGTCGTATCACTGTCAGTGTTAGCGAAGCAATTCACTCGGCAGATGCCAATCGTAAGTTTGATCCTGTTATCCGTTTGACCGGCTCGTTTTCACGTCCGGCAGAGGGGATGCTTGCCGTAAACATGTTATCTGTTGCGGCACTTTCTGATGCGGACCGTTCATCCAGGCAATCAAACGCTGCGCGCCTTGCTCGATTGACAAAGCAGAGGAAGCTCCTACAGACGCAGCTCGATGCAGCAACGAATACGCTCATTGCATTCCGGTCCGCAGGTGCACTTAACAGCCGTATTGGATTAGTGGCTGACCAAACGTTTGTTCGTTATCAAGCTCTGGAGCAGGAAGAGCAACGCCTCAGGACACGGCTTGCAGGACTCAATGAGCGTGTGGATTCGTTCCGCAATGCCATCAGCGGTGTTCGTCCTGTCGATAAGGTGCCTGTTTCGGCATCGGAAAACCCAGTGCTGATCGCTGCGGAACAACGTTTGCAAACTGCCAAGAGTGCCATGTTGCTTGTTGAACGTAGTAATCTTGGCGTTCGCAGTGATGAATACATCAAGGCTGAAAGCGACCTGATATCAGCTCAGCGTGATGTTGATGGTGCGCAGCGGCGCACACAAACGATGACGCGATGGAATGATCGGTTTGATGCCCTTGCTATAAAGCTTGCAGATGCGGATGCCGAGCGTGGTGAGCTAAAGCGCAGCTTGGATCAAGTCGTCGAGGATCGCGCAAAGATGGAACGGCAGTGGGGCCTTGCTCCGCAGCTGCAAAGCAAATTCGACAACATCAACCGCCAAATTAAAGTCCTTGATGAACGTCTCGGCAAAATCGATCAGGAACTTACGGCCGCTGCGACTGAATCTGCGACACTCGTACCAGTAATGTCCTTACAGTCGCATGCACACCTGCTACCGGTTGATCCTGTGAACCGCTGGAAGGTCCTTGTTTACGGACTGGCGCTCTCCTGTGTCGTTTCTGCATTGCTTGCAATCGGGATGTCAAAGCTTGATAACACCATTCGCACCGGGGGAGACCTCGAGCGCGAGATGGGCGTGAATGTCCTGGCTTCGATTCCTGCGCATCATGGAGATCCTATCGAAGGTGCAAAGGTTGTGTTGAACGACCCACTATCAGCTGTCGCGGAATCGTTTCGCTTGCTTCGCACCGATATCCAGCTTTCGATGACAACGCATCCATTCAAGACGATGCTTATTGTTGGGGCGCGTCCCGGTGATGGTGCCAGCACTGTTGCATCCAACCTTGCCATTGCGCTTGCGCAAACTGGACGCAAAGTTGTCTTGGTAGACGCAGATTTACGCCGACCGATGCTACATATGCTGTTCGGGGCTAATCCTGCTGCTGGTGTGTCGTCCGTCCTAAGTGGGCACTTCGGTTTGGAAGCAGCGGTTCAACCAACAGAACAAGAAGGGCTTTTCGTACTCCCGGCAGGTCCTGCGGTCAAGTTAGCGAGTGAGCTGCTATCCGGGGCAGCAATGGGGCGTCTTCTGGTGGACCTGAAATCCAGATTTGATACGGTGGTTGTCGATGCACCATCACCAATCGTCTTCGCCGATGCCTTGGTGCTTGGGTCTCAGCTGGATGCTGCCTTGATCGTTGCAAAAGCCGGCCACACGCCTCGCGGAGTTGAACAACAGGCTAGACGGCAGCTGGAGCGTACAAAGGTGGATCTCCTTGGCGTTGTTATCAACCAGGTCGAGCCAGCGCGTGTGGATTCGCTGTATTTTCAGGAACGCTATTATGCTGCCGATGCTGGGCACGGCACGGTTAAGACCGCATCGGAGCTCTAAGGAACCGCCTTTCACGGACCTCGTACCGAAAAGTCTTAGCAACGAGTCGATGTAGGTTCGGTTACGCTGCGTCAGCGAGGACCATTCTCTAGAAAAGCCAACCAATTTGGAGCAGCTTTTGCGATCGCCAGTTCTTTGTAACGCTGACCAAAGCCATTAGCCTGCTCAATATCGATCGTCCTGAAACGTATTGGTGTCGGGAGGTAGATTGCGAGGCCTTGCGATCGTGGGTGTTG
>JACCDI011745282.1_pt1 | contig 11004 bp, 6 predicted proteins | sample 7442791 | NCBI WGS metagenome assembly JACCDI01 (sample SAMN15323434, study PRJNA562643) | freshwater metagenome | isolation source: river surface water | place: USA:Blue River Watershed | collected 2017-08-15
CAGAACAAGAAGAACCATAGGATGAGGTTTCACTGGGAGAGCGCAAAGAAAAATGATCAATCTATTCCTGGGTTAGAATATACCAGAAGACTGACTAAAAGTCTTCATTGTAAACCACAGATAGACAGAACTCATGAGAATCCATCAAAATTCATTAGAATCTAAACAAAGCACAACTGGACATGATAGATAGACAGAAACATATTGGATTTCATTTTTCATACAACTTGATTGTATTTTCAAATTTTGAAATTTGTTTGTTAGCATGAGTTGCTTGTTTCCATTGACTCTAATTTTTTCAATTATTTGATAAAAAACCTACATCATTCCCGATGGGGAAGAGCTGAATCCTTGTTTTTCTCTTGTTACCTTCTGCTCAATGACTATTTGAAGTTTGAAACTGCTGAGCATTTGTATTGATGATCTATATATGTTTGGATGGGTGCATTGTCAATGTCAATTCTTTAAAAAAGTGGCAGCTGCTGGGACATGATTTTTGGGCCCTGACTTAGTCGAAAGAAATCACACCACAGTCTATATCCATTGCTGGAGGTCTTGGATTTTTAATGACTAGTTTTTAATTCTAAAGAACCAAGATATTGTTGAAATTTTGGATTGCAATAACCCAGTCACTAAATAGAACATTTGACCAGCACATTGATGGGGCCTATTTTATTTTCTTTCATACAGACTATATGGAACATAATGTCAATTTTTGATGCCCTATCTAGAGGTTCAAAGATCATGAAGTTACGGAATAGGCAACAGTGATTTTGGAAAAAATAGAGATTTCTATTTCACAGTCTTGACTAAAAACAACAGTAATAGTTAACTTTCACAGATATGAACTGTGATAGTTATTATAGCTGTGATAGAATAATTGTGATAGTTCCTTAGTTGTATGTGTGTATATAGTAATCGAATAAATTGCCAAAAATCATTGCTATTCCATCGTCCTCCTGATATCTATGAGAAGGATGTATTGTAGCTGATGAAATGAGATGGTTTCCATGGCAAAGAAAAATAATGTAAATGTGTGGTATGAGTATGAGATCTAATAATAAAAATTGTCCATGGACACACAAATATGACTGATAAGTGTCATAATTAGATGTAAAGCGGTCCATCTTAATCAATAACTACAATGGATCATTCCCAATAATCTCATGCTCAAAGACAATGTGGACACAAACAAAGCTTTGGATGCATGCTGCAGATGTCACAGGCCTTCTTTGCTTTCTCTGACATATAGCATTTTGACAATATTGCCTAAATATAGGTAGATTATAGTTGCTAAAAGTTATGGGGAGCTTTTTCCTAATTCATTAACAAATCTTCATGTGCTTTGAATTGTTTTTAAAACATCCTGTTTAGGAATCCAGTACAACTCTTTTCAAAGGTCATGACCTTTGTGAAGCTGTATCATACAAAACAATATGAGCAGAGCCATCTACCTTGTCATCACACTCTTCTTGTTTGTGAATTTGAGACCACAAGCATTTCTGTTTTGGAAATAGTGAAAATGCACAAATGTTTAAATGCAACTATAAAAATACTGTCATGCAGACTAGAGACTGATTGATGATGGCAGGGGGTTGTGGTATTTAGAAGTTTTGTAAAGGCACAATGATCTATGAAAACAAGAAAGAATGTGTGTATGTGCATTTAATTTTGAGAACAATCAAATAGAGACCCAGATAGATTGATCAATCTTAAATTTTTTAAATTGATTGTTATCATAACATTTTCTATCAAACTGTATTCTCCATTCACAATTATCTATTCATCTCCCAATTAAAATGTTTCACATTTTATTTTGTATATTTGCCCTTTGCTTCTCTTCAAAATGAGCACTACCAACCAAACCAAGAACCAGTATTTGTCTTCATTACATCAGAGAGGAAACTGGGACTTTGTATGTGATGAAACAATTGCTGTCCTCATTTTCATGAACAGCTTGGTTCCAAAGTGATGTTTGAATGGTATCTATTTCATTCCAAATAATAATTATTTGTGAATGATTAATGAAAAACTAAGAATAATTGAATTCACATATGCATTGTACAAAAGCACATTTGGCAATATTAGGCCTGGCCAACAAACAGCAATTTCATTTTTCGGATTTGACAAAGTTTAACAATCTGTGTCTAGACCACTGTTCTGATCAACTACTGATTGACATACCACAAAATCACATGGACATTAATTTATTTTTAGCACACAGGTGGCCACTTGTCCTTCTCATGATTATGTTTCCCTTTATTTCAACACACACCTAATGTAACCATTTTCAACAATAACATGCATGAAGGCATTTGGTTAGGCACTATTGATCTCACAAAATACAGATACAGGGCTATTGGATTTTGTAGAAAGCAAAAAAGTCATTGCAATTGTTGAAAATATCTTTTGTACACAAAATGTATACTACAAAAATTGCATGTACATTAATATGCATTCCTAAGTTTCTGGATCATGTGAACTTTTGCATCTGGACATAATTTGCAACAGTCTTTGGACCTATTCTTTTCAATACACATGTTGCACATGTTGTTGTCTCACCATTGACTATCTAATATGTTTTGCTGTTGTCACTTGAAATACAATATTTTCTAATGTAATGCACTCTCTCAAGCCCCTCTTCATCATTTTTGGTATCAATATCCATCAATATATTTTCAACATTTTATCCCCTTTAAAAATGCTTATTTTTCACAAAAACTCGTCCTCTTGAAGACAATCTTCTTTTGAAAACTATATTGAAAAAGTGAATCTTGCACTCTGGAAGATGAGTTTTTGCCTCCAGAGGACAAGTATTTTGAAAACCATAAACCATCATTTGACTTGTGATAGTGTGTTTTGACTCCAAAATAAGGATTTCCTAAAAATGTTTTCACAACCAAAGACTCTTGTAAAATATAATTCTTCTTTTATCGTTATATTTTCCCTGGAATCAGATGATGGGGCTGAATGACAATGAACTTGATGTATTGAAAATCAAAAACTCATTTTCTTGTGGACAATTTTTTACTGTTTTATGTACAAATTAAGAGAGTCCTCTCTCTTGCTCTGTTGTGAAGGTATATCTTATTCTTTATTGCTCTTGGATGTAGTTCTATTGATTTTGGCAGGGTTGCTCTAAAAGTAACTGCTAAATGCTACTATTTTCTTCACAGTATACACCTACAACACTACTATAGAGACCTGGATTTAAGCACCCCACCAGATGTTAAGTACCATCCTTAATATATTATTCTTAATAACTCAGATTCATTTGCAAGTGAGTTTTCTCATTTCAATTCAAAGATAAAAGTTAAGAAAGATAAAAAATATATCAACATGATATGTCACATCATCAGAACTGAAGTTTTGTTGTCACAACTAGACTTAAATTGTGAATAATGGCCTTTTTGATGGAATATTACCATGATGGTATTGTTGCCATTGAATAAGGGTACTGAGGATTATCCACATGACAAACATTGTTTTGGGAGATGGTGCTTCAAAGAATATCTTCTTATTTTGACAATCAGATTGATCAACCAATCAATTTGACCCCATTGATTTTGAATTATGGTAATGAAATGTTTAACAATAACTGCTACATATCATGTAGTCCAGTTATTAGAGAAAATGCCTTAATTAGGTTCAAAGATCCTCTTGAGTCATGTACAGGGGTATAAACACAATATTAATTTTGCATCTATTCTTTCATTCTAACAAGCACACACATTCACACTTAGACCATGATGGAACCTTTTGTGGCTACAAATGAAGCAACTTGTCTGTTGTCAAAACTCAGCACTTTTTGGGAATTGGGAATCATGCAAAAAATGTCTCCAATATCATCTGATGTAGACATATTTTACTCACTGTGGTATCATTCCACCCATGTAATTTGGTGCCAACATGTCAATTTGAAATAAAAAATTATCCACTCTGTGTGGTATTTTATCCTGAAAGTGGGTTTGGGAAAGAAGGAAAATTGTGTCATTGGCTTAGAAACACCATGACACTCCTAAACAAAACTGCAAGCCAAACCTTCATTCCCAGCAGAGAGGTGTCTTTGACAAAGATGGAGTCCCTAGCAGATCAAGATACAATCTAGTGAAGCAACAACAACAAAGAAGATAAGTCTAAAATCGATTTTTACGTCCATGTGTACCAAAGCAAAAATGAAAATAATACTTCAATTTCTCCTAATTAACCAGACCCAATCACTACACACCAATTCACAAATTAAGCCAGAGCAAGGTTAATCTCTAGACAAATACCTTCAAAACACCCTTCATGTTCCAACATTTTTACCACCTTATGATTTTTGTTCAATTTGAATGTATCATCAAAAAATTGAGAACCAAGTATTTTAATGAGAACCATGTTTCTCTTTCAACAAAATTAAAGCAATCTTCATGTTCACCTTTCCCTGTCATCTAGTACTACCATTCTTTTTGTCAACCAATGATCCTTCATTGGAGGATTTTAAATTGGAAAAAATCACAGAGACAATTTCAATCATTGAAGACACTACATAAGACAAATCACCGTAACCTACCAAAAGAATTCTTAACCTGTCAAGTTATCTTGAGTATGAATACTGTTATTTTCCCCAAACTTTTTTCAAAATCATCATTTCCTATGATCCATTGTAATACAAACATCATCCTATGGAACATATGGAAACTCTCAAAACAGGTGACATTCCAACTTCATTCAACCATCATTACCTGATCTAAAGACTTTGCAACTTTCAACCTAACAATGAAAAATTACCAACTGGACTGTTAATGCAGTCCTATATTGGCAGGATCTACCAAGTAATAAACAACCACCAGAAATACTTATACATTGACACTTCTGCAAGTACCTTGCATACAAGCTTCATGTGCTTCATTTTGAAAAACACATGCTACTTTATTGGCTCCATTACATCCTTGGGCACAAAGACCACTGTTGGTGTTGTACATTTGAGCGGGCAATTTGACAATTCCTGCAAACATAATTTGACAAGAACTCCACACTGGAAACAAAAACCAAAGGACAATGTGATGATATCAATTTTCTCATAAGCTGGGTGCACACAATTTGTTACATTTAGTTCTACATGCTCATTGGGATCCCTAACCATAAACTTTTATGCTCTAACATCATAGCTTTATAACAGAGGGAATCTGTCATGGTCAGAACCAGAAAATATCCCAAAGACACCATGGGTAATCACACAGACAAGATTTCATCAAAACAACTTCTCTTACTCACTGCCATGGTTTAGCCATGATGCTACTGTCACTCATTTATCAGCAAAACTTCCACCAAATTCCACCTGTCCATGCAACTACACTATGAAATCATACCATATGCCCTCATCAATACAAATTATTTTGAATTTGGATCACCAATACAATTATATGTTTGGAACTAAGACAATTACTTTGTGCAAAATATAAAAATCAATGACATTGTTCAAATAAGTATCAATGAACACTTCTACATTTGTCACTAAAGCAACCTACCTACTCTAGAAAAAGTATGTCCATCATTGAGGCATACATCATGACAATGCACTCTGACCACATCATATCCAAGAATAGATCATTACATTTGTTGCTATCTACCAGTAATTTATCATATATATGGGGTCAATATGCAATAAGAACAGAGGACAACAAATATTGGTTCCAATATGCATATCATGCTGTCAAGGCAGCCCAAGACTAATTTTTCTCCATCCCATCACCACAACCACCTTCTTTTCACATGATTTGTGATTTGTGCAGCATTTTATCCTCTGTTATGCAGATGGTTCTGTAATTAAAATTGATGATACTATTTGCAACAACATCAAATGACTGAAAACAATAGGGTTGTCTTGGAGATTTTTTTATTTTGTGGTTAACTTGCTGGTAGGGTTTGTGAAATCCCCCTGGGGTATTACAAGGACAAAATAGCCACTTTTGAGATCAAAAGCTCAGTCGTGTCTCTTTTCCCTGACCACTTCGTGCACCAATTCAAATTGACTACCATGCTTCAATTCAGACAGTCTTTAAGACACTGATATGTTCTTTCATGCCATGGACACTTTAAACAAAGCATTTTTATCTTCAACTATCATTTTCTCCACCTCAATTGTTATCACATTATTAATCTCCATCCCAATCAACTCTCTGATGAGACCCCAATAAATCACTTTTCAGACTAACACCATTCACACCCCCTTCAGTCAACAATGATGCTACAAATCCTGAAAATTGTGAGAGCAACAATGGAAATCTTTTCTATAAAATTAAGGAAGATGTATGTTTTGTTCCCATGTTAATACAATATTACAGAAATCTTTGGAAGGCACTCAAATGTGTGGTTGATGATTGAAATTAAATTAGGAGCATGTGTTATCCAAGAACATAATTCATCAAAATTATTTTTACATTCTGCTGGATGACAGAAGAAATTATTTGATTTAATACTACATTAGATAGTAAGACATTTATGGTAAGAATGAAACATGAGACAACTACTGTCTTTACATTGATTATATAATGCATTTTATATTAATATTCACTATCATATTTGTGTTGCTCATTTGTTGTCTTGCTTTTTCCTTTTTCTGTTTTGTTGCATTTAGGTTTTTTCATTATGTTTGTATACACCCAACACAGGTCATGGATGTTGTCTTAACAATACCACATGGAATCAATGATCGCATCCAAATCTCTTTATCTGATGTCAAGATGATACATAGTTTTTACTTTCTCTGAGTTAAATATTTCCCATGCATGTGGATTTGGTGATTTTTGAATGAATGGGTCTGTTTTATTATCTATGATGATATCTTGAATATGGAAGACCTTGTTCTTGGCACATGTCAAGTTTGCTAATTGTCTTCCCATCAATGTAATGGAACCAGATATATCTACCTTTTACATCAGGGCTAATAGAACAAATAGCTCAGTAATGCAAAGGGGGATTGGGATTTGATTATATTGGTTGCATTCCAGAAACATTCTCTGTGTATTTTTTGTATGACTCAAACCAATTATTCCTAGGAGACATGTGAAGTGGCATGGAGATATTCATGTGAATACCCCTCATGAAGTGATGATGTTTATTTAGAAGACAAGGCTTCTGTTTACAAAAGATGAAATCCATTTTGATTTTCGTGGCTTTTAGATGTTTCAAGAGATAATTTGTTTATTGTAGTATAATAAATAATAATGTTGGGGTTTGTCTATGGGATCACATAATGTTGTAGGTGTAGTAGAAATTCATTCCTCATTTTTTTGTAAATCCCCATTTTTTTGGGTCAAAACACATGCGTCAGAGGGTCATCATGCGATTCCCAAACAACTCGTCCTGAGTCCTGAGGACAATGGATTAGCAACAATTTAAACGGAATTCCTATGTCAATATATAGTGAAAAAATGTTGCTAATCCATTCTGAGGCCATAACTCATCCTAGAGTTATTATTATTTTTCGAAAGAGAGGACTTTTTTCACATTTTCTACCATAATATATATCCGATTTTCGAAGAAATATCGTCGTCAAAAGATCGTGTATATAATTTCATGAAGAGCAGAAGAGAGACAATCATCGTTCCCTGACTTCAAAGTGCCTTCGCGACGAAACCTTCAACATGTCCAAATTGGGAACCTTGTTAATTGCAGCACTAATTAGTCATACCTTATCGTTGGCGTGGACTCCATCCACAGTTGTTTTCAGATTTACGACGTCTTTACCTGTCAACCATAATATTATTCTTACCTTTCCATCACCGAAGGAATCGGCAACAACATTGCGTAACAAGCTGTCAACCGTGGAGGAGGATACGGAAAATTCGCCAAAAATAGCAACTGAAGACCATCAGTCGCTGCCACCGAAGCCTTTGCAAACGGCAGCCACTACTGATAAATCGTATGGAAAGGGAGTGTGGGTTCCTCCTTCCCAAAATATATCCCAACGAAAGGGAAAAGTTTTCGCGATTAAAAAACCGCAGGATTTATTGGATTTTGTGATCGAAGATGAGAGATTGAGTGTCGGTAAGATTACTTTTACTGAATTTTGCTTTTGTCGTCGCTCCGTCTGACGAGATGAGTAAATTCCAGAATCGATATTTTTTGTTACTTGTATAACACATAATTGTCACCCATGAAAATATTGTAAAGTCAAGGTATATGCAAGCTGGTGCAAAACGTGCAAAGCATTTGATGTTAGATACCGGAAAGTTGCGAATCAATATGGTGACAAATTCGACTCTTCTGGAACAAATACCGTTCACAAGGGGCGTGTTCGTTTTGCAGAAATGCAATATGACAATCCTAACAACGAGGAGTTGTGTCAATTGCTTAATGCTACTAAGTTGCCTTACATGCTCATCTACAAGGTAATTCATTGGAATTGAGAACCGCGACGTTGGGAATTTGCGAAGTTATAAATTGATGCTAAGCCCCGTTGCCTGTCATGTCGACTCCTTCGATGTCTTGGATTCACAGGGCTCAAAAGGAAAAGTTGCTGACTTCACATGCAACACGTCTACCGTGCAAAAACTGTATGACGCAATAAACAATCTAGCCGATTCTGAGGAAGTAATCTCAGCTGGGGCCGTTGTAACTCCGATCACTGCCGAGATTGAAATGATGAATGTGAATGGGGACCGAGTGTCGAAGGAATCTTTTTCAGGAGATGATAATGCAGTGGCAATGACTGCAAAGTTGGATGAAATGAAGAAGATGCTGACAGAAAAGGACGGCATGATTAAAGCATTGGAACGAAAGGTAGAATCCAGCAAAAACAGGATTATGGACTACGAGGGAATAATCGAAGCCAAAGACAAGGATCTTAAAGACCTCAAAGCAGAAATCAACAAACAAAAGGAAAATCATCAAGAGGATCTCACAAAACTCTTTGCTGAGGTTGATGAATTATCACGAACCGTTGAGAAAAAGAATAAAACAATTATGTCACTGGAATCTGAACTACATTGTCAACAAAAGGCAACGAGGTCTGCGATAGCAGAGAGAACCAGAAGTGTGAAAGAGTGGGAAGAATTGAAATCCGAATACGAGAGAGAGAGGAGAAGTTTGAGAATGTTGTCTAGATTAGCTGTGAAGCGGGTCAAGGCTGGGGTACATTCCTTACTATCGAAGTTACGACGAAAGATAAGCGAGTAGCGTGGCATTATCCTGTTCAATGAATTATACTCTAGAACATTCAATTATCTTTGTCATTTACCTCAAAGGCTGGCTTGTTATCAAACCTATCCCGCGGCCAGCATCTCCCACCGCACAATAGAACATATACCATGTCCCGTTTTGCGGGTTCCATACTATGGATATTTTATGCGCGTGTTGTTTGTCCAAGCCACTTGGATTGCCTCCAGCGAAGTACAAAGGAACTGGATCAGTTACCCAATGAGTCAAATCCTTCGAAAATGAGACCATTATATGTGCCATCCAATGAGCTCTCGCGCTTATTCCAAAGAAGAACATGACCCAATGCCCATCATTTTCATTTTCACCAGAGTCCCAAAACACTTTGGCATCTGATGCAAACTGAGAGTTGTATGAGACATCATTTTTTGTACAGTCGTAAGTCTTCCTCACAGGAACAACAGGGTTGTTATTATGTCGCCTCCACACCTTCAAATTCGATGACGATGCCAGTCCGATCTGCTCAACCCATTGCGGCATCTCCTTAGCATTGTAAAAATTATAATACAAAGAGTCATGCTCAAGAAGCCATGGTTGATAAATGCTAACAATGAAAGTACAAGTATTAGCCACCCTTGAAACCATTTGATTGTATTTATCAGATTGTGCGTATGTAATGTCTCGAGAGATCTCACCTATCTTTCTCCCATTTTCCAACAACTCCAGGGCTGAAAATAGAAAGAATGCTCTCGTCTATTTCACACTTCCAAACCAGGCCGTCTTCACTCGACGCCAATCCTTGAAATCCAGGATCGGGTTCGTAAGTACCCTTCTTGGCGTAAGCGCCGTACAACGAGAAAAATTTCCCACCCACTCTCTTCAAAACACGTGGCGCAGCGATGTCATAGCTTTCATATAAATAAGCCCCGAGAACAACACCTCCATGGTCGAATGATCCCTCTTCGCCGTAGCTCATGGCAAGCCTTATATTATTCCAAACGAGGAGGTCACTGGATTCAGCAATGAAAGATTGATACCCATCCCCATCAAAACCGACAAAGCTCATATAGAACAAGTCATTGTTTCCAGGTACCTGGAAAATAGTAGGCACATCTGTCATGGTTATGTTCTTTCCTTCGTATGCAACTATTTCTGGATTGGGCGGAATGATATGATTCGGATGCACGTCATAATGCCAACCACGATACTTTTTCGACCACACTTGAATATTTTCTGCTGAAATCAATTTTTTTCTTGGGATGCAGTAATCCCCGCTGTTGTGTAATGTATCCATCAGAATCATTTCCGTGCCAGGAGGCACACTGATCCTAATTTCTGTCGAGTCAATCTCGACAACGATTTTTCCATGATCAGTCTCAAGCGCAGTTGATCCGCTTGATATGGAGGTGAGCGGATCGCAACGCCACACTCTCCATCCATCTGACAGTGGCCGCAGCCCGAAACAAATTTCAGTAAGGCAACTGCTGGGTCCAGCTCCCCAAGCGTGACACAAGGAACGCGCGAATGGACGGTTGTAGAACCTCATGACATCATCAGGTGATTCATTTTCATTGAAAGCTTCATAAAAAGTAGTTGCTCCACAGCGAATCATCCCATACCAGTATCTTTCGAGTCTCTCTAAGGCCAACATCCTCTCTCCTACACGAGAAAGAGCGAGACATTCCAAAGTCTTCATATATGGTGTTCCAACAGCACAGAGTTCATCGCTAAGTAACAAGTCTTTCGATTTTTGATGCAACTGTCGACACTGTCGCAGAGCCACCGAACGCTCATCACCAATATTTGGGTCGTTCCAATCGCAATCACTTGCTACATCCTCGATGCGACTATACAAGCCAG
>JACCDI010024699.1_pt1 | contig 11003 bp, 9 predicted proteins | sample 7442791 | NCBI WGS metagenome assembly JACCDI01 (sample SAMN15323434, study PRJNA562643) | freshwater metagenome | isolation source: river surface water | place: USA:Blue River Watershed | collected 2017-08-15
GGGATTATATCAAAAAGATGCCATTGCTAATTGAAGGCGCCATAAAAATTCTACGAGAAGATTTTGACGAAGGCGAAATGCTCTTGTACTTTATTGAAAAAGGAGACACATGTGCCATGACTATGGCATGCTGTATTGGCGAAGCAAAAAGCGAAATTAGAGCGGTGGCTGAAACAGATGGTAAAATAATCATGATTCCTGTTACCAAAATGGAAGAATGGTTAGGCAAGTACAAAAGCTGGCGAAAATACGTCTTTAATAACTACAACAACCGTTTAAAAGAAATGCTCTCGGCTATTGATAGTTTGGCCTTCATGAATATGGAAGAACGTTTATTAAATTATCTTTTCGAAAAATGCAAAATCAATAACTCTCGTGAAATATTTAGCACACACAAAGAGATTGCTTATGATTTGCATTCGTCAAGAGAAGTCATCTCTAGATTATTAAAAGCATTAGAGATAAAAGGTCGAATCAAATTAAATAGAGCTTCTGTTGAAGTTTTAGTATAAAAAAACCAGAACAAATGTTCTGGTTTTTTCGTTTTAAACGTGGGGACAAATTAATCTTTTACACCTAATTTGGTTAAAATATCTTCCATCAAACACCATTTGGTGATAGAAGATTGTAACAAATTAGCTCCTACAAAAGCCGTAAACCATAACCAGTTTTGATTAACATAAATGGACAAAACCACACTAAGCAGAACAAAACTTCCTGCTATTGCTCTAATAATTCTATTCTTCATCTTGATATATTTTTAAGTTAATTTGATTTTTCAATATTGAGTACCGCTAAATGTATTTTCGATTCTATTTCTTGCTTTTCGTTAAAAACAGTAACAAAATCAAATACCATATCTACATTTTCTTTCTTTACAAAAGCGTAAAATAACAAAGAGTCCGTTTCATTGATTTCGCTTCCGAACCAATTCGTTTCAACATCTTCCCCTGAATTGTCTTTGAACCCTTTTACATCGCGATATGAAAATGTGTTTACTTCAGCTTGTCGCAATATTTTTTTAATATCTTTTTCAAAATCGGATACTGCAGTTATAATTAATAATTTCATTTTTTTTAGTTTAAAGATTTAATTCTCCCATTTTTTTCTTTCCGTGATGTAATAAATTAAAGGCACAACAATCAATGTTAAGATTGTTGAAACAATAGCTCCTGCCACTAACGAAATAGCTAATCCTTGGAATATTGGATCAAATAAAATAATTGACGCTCCAATAACTACCGCACCTGTTGTTAATAAAATTGGGGTTGTTCTAACAGCTCCCGCTTCTATAATCGCTTGTTTCAATGGAATGCCATCATTCAAACGAATTTCAATAAAGTCAATCAGCAAGACCGAATTTCGTACCATAACACCTGCCAAAGCAATCATTCCAATGAATGAAGTAGCCGTGAAATACGCATTCAACAACCAGTGTCCTAACACAATTCCGATTAAGGAAAGCGGAATGGCCAACATCATAACCATTGGCGTTTTGAAGTTTTGGAACCAACCTACAATGAGCATATAGATAATTACAATTACCACCATAAAAGCCACTCCTAAATCACGGAAAACTTCTAAAGTAATTTGCCATTCGCCATCCCATTTTACAGTAAAATCGCTTTCATCTGTGGGTTGCTCCATGTACAATTCATTTACCTTATAACCTGTTGGCACTTTAATTTTAGCTAATTTTTCATTCATTCCCAAAATGGCATACACTGGACTTTCAAGAGTTCCTGCCATATCAGCGGTAACATACACCACTCGTTTTTGGTCTTTTCTATAAATAGTTTTCTGTAAAGTGTCTTTAACCACTTTTACCAAATCACTTACGGCAACCATATTTCCTTGACTTCCTTTGATTTTCAAATTCTGAATATCTTTCAAGCTAGTTTTATCTTTGTCGTCAAGCGAAAGAACAATCCCTACATTATCATTGGAATTTTCGTCATACAAATTAGATACTGGATATTCTTTCAACAAATAGGTGAGATTTCCAACCACTTGCTGCGGAGCAATTCCGTTCAACATGGCTTTTTCTTTGTCAATTTCCAATCGGTATTCAGTTTGGTTGTCTTCTACCATCCAATCCGTATCAACTACATCTGGATTATTTTTCAAAATGGTTTTCACTTGGTCTGCCACTTTGATTTGCTCTTGGTAATTAGGCCCATAAATTTCAGCGACCAAAGTGGACAATACTGGTGGTCCAGGTGGCACTTCTATTAGTTTTACATTCGCACCGTATTTTTTAGCAATTTTCTGAATCTCAGGACGCATTGCTTTAGCAATTTCGTGACTTTGCAAATCACGTTCTTCTTTATGCAATAAATTCACCTGAATATCTGCCATATTACTTCCGCCACGTAAATCATAATGACGTACTAATCCGTTGAAGGTAATTGGAGCCGAAGTTCCAATGTAGTTTTGGTAATTCACCACTTCCGGTTTGGTGGCCAAATACTGTGCAATCTCTCTTGTTACTGCCGAAGTTCGTTCCAAAGTAGTCCCTTCTGGCATATCAATTACCACTTGAAATTCGTTTTTGTTATCAAAAGGCAACATTTTAACCACTACCGATTTGGTAAAAAACATTAAAACCGAACCAAACAACAACACTACTGTTACAGCTAAAAGCATTCTTCTTTTTGGACTGCTGTCCAAGAAAGGACGCTCGATTTTGTTGTACATTTTATAAATCCAGCTGGTTTCCATCCCTTCAGCTTCTTTGTGCTCTTGCTCTTCTTTCTCTTGCAATAAATGATACCCCAAATACGGTGTAACAGTCAAGGCAACAAACAAAGACAAAATCATAGCGATAGAAGCTCCTATTGGCATCGGACTCATATAAGGCCCCATCATTCCAGATACGAATGCCATTGGTAAAATCGCAGCAATTACTGTAAAAGTGGCCAAAATAGTAGGATTCCCTACCTCGTTAATCGCATAAATAGCCGCTTGTTTGAATGGTAACCGCTTCATTTTGAAATGGCGGTGCATATTCTCCGCAATGATAATACTATCATCTACTACAATTCCCACTACGAAAACCAATGCAAAAAGTGTAATTCTGTTTAGCGTATAACCTAATAAATAATAGGCAAATAAAGTCAATGCAAATGTCAACGGTACGGAGAAAAATACGACCAGTCCACCACGCCAGCCCATAGCCAACATTACTAAAACGGTAACCGCAATAATAGCAATACCAAGGTGCAATAACAACTCCCCTACTTTATCTGAAGCCGTTTCGCCATAATTACGAGTTACTTCTACATGAACATCATCAGAGATTACCGTCTTTTTTAAATGTTCTATTTTTTCGATAATCTTTTCAGAAATTTTCATCGCATCAGCCCCTTTTACTTTTCCAACTGCAATAGTTACTGCAGGATATTCAGAAGGTGCTGTTTTGAATTTTTCATTGGATTTGCCAAAACCAAGCGACACATAACTACGAGCTGTAGCAGCACCGTCTTGTACTTTGGCTACTTGTTTTAGGTAGACTGGCATATTTCTATTTACACCTACAACTAAATTTTCAACGTCGTCTGCATTTTCTAAAAATTGTCCTGTTTTCAATAAATATTCTTGGTCATTTTCTACAAAAGCTCCCGATTGCGAACTACCGTTATTGGCCTGAATCATTTGCATAATTCCCAAAGCATCCACGCCATTTTCGGCCATTTTATCTTTGTCCAAAATCACTTTTAGTTCGCGATTGCTTCCACCTATTTCTTTTGTAATGGCAACATCTTTTACTTTTTCAATTTCCGAAGTAACTTCTTCAGCAATTTGACGCAATTGAAAATCATCTTGTTTGTCACTCCAAAGCGTGATACCCAACATCGGAACATCGTCAATAGAACGAGTTTTTACCATTGGTTTGTAAACCCCTTGCGGAAACATATTTTCGTGTTTCGCTAATTCGTCATACAATTTTACATACGAACGCTCCACATCTTGACCTACATAAAACTGTACAATCAACATCGCTTGACCGTTCATTGCCATCGTATGGACGTGTTCCACTCCTTTAATATTCGAAATGATTTTTTCCAACGGTTTGGCTACACGACTTTCAACTTCCGCAGGAGTTGCGCCAGGATAACCCACCATAATGTCGGCCATTGGTACATTAATTTGTGGTTCTTCTTCCCTTGGAATTAAAAACGAACTGTATACACCAATAATCATCAACGCCACCATCAATAAAATGGTTAATTTCGAATTGATGAAAAAATGGGCTATTTTACCTGATATACCTTCTTGCATAATTTTTTTGTTTAAAGTTTAAGTTTCAAACTGAACACTAACAACTGTTTACTGAGCACTAATTTTAGCGCCATTAAATAATTTCCCTTCTGCCGAAACAATGTAGTGTTCGTTAGCAGAAAGTCCGGATAAAACTTCTACTTGGTCTCCACTAATTTTACCTATGCGCAACCATCTTAAAATAGCTACATTTCCAGTTCCAATAGTATAAATTCCTGTCAACTGACCTTGGTGTACCAAAGCCGATTGAGGCACTAAAACTGTAGTTGTTTTGGCTGTAGTTTGATTCTTGTTCTCAATTGGGAATTGTACATTCACAAACATTCCCGAAAGGATTTTGTTTGATGTTTTGGCTAAATTAATTTTAACCAAATACTGACCACCAGTATTTTTAGCCGAAACACTCACTTCAGCTACTTTTCCACTAATAGTTGTATTATTCGATTTTACCAAAACCGTAACGGGCATTCCTTTGGTAATACTATTAATATCACTCTCAGCCACCATAGCTGTTACTTGCAAACGAGAAGCACCTTCAATGCTCACTAAAGGCATTCCAGGATTAGCCATATCGCCTTCTTTAACAAATGTATTCGTTACTTCTCCTGAAAATGGAGCGGTAATATTCAAATATGAAAATTGCGCTTGTACTTCGTTTCTCATTTGCTTAGCACCTTCTAAACCAGCTTTCGCCATTTCGTAACGTGCCGTCATATCATCTAATTCTTTTTGAGAAGCACTTTGTTGTTTGAACAAATTTGTAAAACGATCATAATCTTTTTTTGCATTACTATACCCTGCAGTGGCTTGCAAAATTGATGCTTCAACCTGTGCTTTTTTCGCTTGCAAATCCGAACTATTAATGCTTACCAAAAGTTGTCCTGCACTCACTTTTTGGCCTACTTGAATGTGAACTTTGGTTACATACCCCATCATTCGGGTACTTAAATTAGCACTATTTTCGGCTTCAATTTTTCCGCTTGCGGTTACAAACTGACCGTTGTTGGTAGAACCAACACTGCTTAATTGTACTGCGATAGCAGGTTCATTATTGATTACTTCTTGTTTTTCTTTTCCACACGATAAAAATGCGAATGTAGAAAGGGTTAGGATAGCTATTGTCTTTTTCATGTCTTTTATATATTGAAATTGCTTTTTGAAATTGAACTTGATATTTATTTAGTTAAAAACTGTGCATATTCTTTCGTGAAATTATACTCGAATACGGCTTGTAAAAACTCTAATTCTTTTTGAGCCATTAAGGTTTCTGATTGTAACAAATCGGTAGTTTTTTCAAGTCCTTGTGTAAAACGGTTCGAACGAATACGATACGCTTCTTGAGATTGTTCCAAAGCCAATTTGGATAAATTCACTTTGTTTTCGGTATCTTTCAATTGGCGATTGGTTTTATTTAATTCCAACTGACTTTGTGCTTTGTATTGTTGACTTTCTAAACTTGATTTTTGAAAATCGGCTTTGGCTTTTTCTAATTTACCAATGCTTTTGAATCCGTCAAAAACTGACCAAGACAATTGAGCTCCTACTAAATACCCTTTGGCTTTTGTACCCAACAAAGTCGTATCGTACAATTCGTAGCTCCCAAAAGCATTCAATCTTGGCAAGAAACTCATCTTATTTGATAACACCATTTTTTCATACGCTTGAGACGCTTTGTCCATCGCTTGAATGTCTTTTCTATTTTCAGAAAGTATCGTGTTTACTGTTTCAATCGCAATGCTGTTGTCCAAAGTTTCTATAGGCTTGTAGACTTTGTTCGTATTATCTTCATTTAATAAAAAGGCCAAATAATCGGACGCATTTTGCACATTACTTTTAGCGTATTGCAATTGATTTTTAATTTCGTTCACACGAACTTGTACCGACAACAAATCGGTTTTTTGCAAAATGCCCTGTTTAAAATAATTTTCTATCAGTTTTAAATTAGCATCTGCCGTTTGGTTTGCTTTGGACAAAACCGCCACCGCTTTGTACGCCAGTTGCAACTGCATAAACGCTTTATTGACTTCCAATTCTAAATATTCTTGGGTTCTTTCGGTTTGCAGTTGAAAGGCTTCCATTTTAGATTTAGCCGCTTGTCTACCATACATTCCATCTACATTAATCAAGGGTTGTAACACCTCAATTTTGGTAGCGAAGTTTTTAGTTTTAGTTGGGTTGTTCAATAAATTTGGGTCAAAATCAGAAGCCGTTAAAACTTCCTGATTCAGTTTAGAACCAAAAGCCATTAAGGGATTAGTAGTAGAAATTGCGGTATGCGAAGCCGAAATACTCGGTAAAAATAACTCATTGGATTGTCTAAAATCTGCTTGAGCCGATTTGAAATTTTGATTTGCAATTTGAATTTGTAAATTCTTCTCTAATGCTTTTTGTCCAATTTCTTTTTTAGAAATAGGTAAAGTATCCTGACTATACCCAAAATAGGAACAAGCCAAACATCCCATAAGTGCTAATACATGTAGTCTCTTCATAATTATTTTCTAATTGATGGAGCAAAAGTAGAAGGGATATACTAGCGAGTCAGTAACAATTGTCACAGTGAAGGGAATATAAATAATATAAACAAAAAAACCTACTGAATAACAGTAGGTTTTTAGTGAGTACTATAGAATTAAAATCAAAACAACTCATTGATTTTCTGAAGGTTATCGGTTCGATATAAAAACAACAAATGACCTTAATCTTAAACAAGGTCATAGGTGCTATGTTACTATCTCAACTTAATTCTAACTCATTTCTATTTATATAAACAAGCCAAATTTTACGGCAAAACCGTAATCATAGAAAATTTATTTTGAATAGGTTTGCTTTAGTGCAAAATATAATCCAGTCACAAATTAAACCAAATCAAAATGAACATTCTTATCGTTGACGACCACCCATTAATTGTAGATAGTTATGTTACACTTTTGTCTGCAATAGAAACCAACAAGAATGCTAATTTTCATTTAGCCTATAATTGCAAACAAGCTTATGATACAATAAATTTTCTAAAGGCTAGTGAGACAACATTAGATATCGCTTTTATTGATATAAACCTTCCTCCCTTTGAAGAAATGAATCTACGCTCTGGTGAAGAGGTAATTAGTCTAATAAAACGGCGTTTCCCTAATTGTAGCCTGATTATTATCTCTATGCACTGTGAACTACTTTGGGTAAACCGAATCGCAAAAACAGTCAATCCATTAGGATTCATTTCAAAAAATGATATCAATTATACCAGCTTTCCTATAATCATGGAGGCTATTGCTAATAAAGAAACCTATTTTACTAAAACGATAATAGAGGCACAAAAGGAGTTCATCATCAAAAACATTCATTGGGACGAACACGATAGTAAAATAATACAACTTATTGCCGAAGGAATAAAAACAAAAGACCTAGCGCTATACATTCCTCTTTCATTGAGTGCAATCGAAAAAAGGAAAGCAAGCCTAAAAAAGCAACTCATTTTTAAAAGCGGTTCTGATACCGAACTGATAGAGCGAGTTAAAGAATTAGGATTGTTCTAGTAGTCCTTCAAGTTTCAATGCATAAAAAAACATCAAGTAACTCTATAAGATCGCCAAAAATAAAACCGTAAAATTTAACTTGAAAAACCGTAAAATTTATTAAGGAGATAAAACGATTTTTGTAAATATTAAAAAAAAATGCATCAAAATAATAATATTTATAAGACTTAATTTTACAATTTACTAATAATGAAAAAATTATGACCTAAAATCAATCGTGTAACATATTGATGTACGCATGTTTTTAAATTCAGATTGACACGCAATGCATACATTTAGATGTTAGTTGATATTGAAAACCAACCTTAACATATAAATAAAATAATGAAGTTAAAAGTAAAATTATTAGATAAAAAATTAGGCAAAAATTATTTAGAAGTATTATCAATTATTAGCCTGTTTTGCTCATTTATATTTATTATAATAACTATACCAGATTGTCTTAAAATGTACGTCGGTATTGGTTTAATAATACTTTTATCTATAATTTATTTAATTATGTGGATAATTGCAAATAATATTGGTGATGTATCTTTAAATATTAATAATTCAAATTTGATTATAAAAACAGGAGATATCTTTAAAGAAGATGGACTTAAAGTAATTTCTTTTAATGAATATTTTGACACTTTAGTGGATAATAAAATTATAGCAGAAAGTTCACTAAATGGAATATATATTAAATCAAAAATAAATGATGTAAATGAATTAGACAATTTAATTACATCTAATACCCTCCTAAATGGTAAAATATTAGGCACAAACAACAAAAGAGCTTTTGGCAAAAAAGAGAAGTATGCTCTTGGAACTGTTTTTCAAAATAATGAATACTTACTAACTGCCTTCACAAAATTTGACGATGAAAATAGAGCATACCTATATATGCAAGATTACATAAATTTTCTTCTAAATTTTTGGAATGAAATTGATATTATCTACGCTGGTCGTTCCGTATCAATACCTCTTTTAGGCTCAGGAATAACGAGATTTAAAGAAAATAATACAATTTCAGAACAAGAATTACTTGAATTATTAATTTGGTCATTTAAAGTTAGTCGAATTAAATTTGCATACCCATCCAAGGTATCTATTATTGTTCATGAATCAAAAAAAGATAAAATCAATTTTTATAAATTAAAAGAGTAATAATATGGGTTATAGAACAAAAACATATATTGCTGCCGAATGGGATAGTGATAAAGATGCAGTTGAACAACTTAATAAATGGAATCATAGTCACAAATGGAGTTTGTCATTTACTGATGCTCATGAAGTAACTCAGGCACGAGACGGCAGTCTAAACTGTAGTATAAAATCTTCACTTGCAACAAGATTAGATCTGTCCAAGACTTTTGTTCTTATAGTTGGTTCAAATACTAAAACTGTAAAAAGTGGAAGTTGCCAGTATTGTACTGATAGTTACAATAGTTATAGAAAAAATTGTAATCGTGGATATTCTGTGAATTTTCGTAGCTATATCGATTATGAGTGCGAAAAAGCTATTCGTGATGGCTTAAAAATTGTTGTACTATATAATGCAGCTACAGTAAATAAATCTAAATGCCCCGACTTAATTAAATCAGTAGGTACACATGTTGCAATGTGCTATATAAATGATGGGAATTATTATTGGGATTATCAAGCTGTAAAAAATGCAATAGTTTAAAAATCACAAATCATCAACATCGCCTAACAGCAGTTTGTCAAAAGTGGCGGTTCATTACTCCTCATCAAACATTTATGGTATAATCGTCATCTTCACCAAACCACAAAACGTTGATAGCAATTATAAACAACATCTCATGAAACAGCTTCTCAATCAAAAGGATTTTTTAAGAAAATATAACATTGAAGTGAAAGACTTTGAAAAAACCACTTTGAAATGGACTGACCTTCAAGTTATTTTTAAAGATTATTGTACTGAAATTCCAAAACTTGAGGCTTCAGCTATTTATATTTTCAATAATTTAATGAAAACAAACAATGTGCATTCTGTCAGGTACAGAATTAAACATGAGGAACATGTGATTGAAAAAATTATAAGAAAAAGAATAAATAACCCAGCTAAAATTATCACATTAGAAAATTATAAAACAGAATTAACAGATCTAATCGGACTGCGGGCAATACATTTATTCAAAGAAGATTGGCTATCAATTCATGATTTGATAACTACAACGTGGGATCTTAAAGAAAAACCAGTTGTAAACTACAGAGATGGAGATTCCGCTGAATATCTTAAAAAGTTTGAAGAATTAGATTGCGCTATCAAAGAACATCCTTTTGGGTATCGTTCGATTCATTATATTGTTGAAAGCAAACCTGCAAAGAGAACTTACTTTGCTGAAATACAAGTAAGGACTATATTTGAGGAAGCATGGAGCGAAATAGACCATACAATTCGTTATCCATACGACCAAGACAATCCACTATTTGGACAATTCTTACTAATCTTAAATCGATTAGCAGGAAGCGCTGATGAAATGGGAACATTTATCAAATATTTAAAAATTGACTTACAACAAAAAGAGGATAATCATTTGCAAAAAATATCTGAAAAAGATAAGCTAATAAAGGAACTTGAATCAAAGATTAAAGAATTAAAACTTAAAGCACCAGACTTACAATTTCTAACTGAAGGATTAGAAAAATTAAAACTACCTGACATGTCCTGGATGGATAATTATAAACCTATTGAATTACCTGATATGTCTTGGTTGCAAAACTATAAGTCAATAGAATTACCAAAAAACATAATAATCCCCAAAAAAGAAGATAAATAAATGCTACCATATGCGGTTTCAAAAAATGGTGATACACGAGATTTATTGAATAAAACTTTAGTTTAAATAAAATTTAAACTTTAAGTTAAATAATTACAATCACAACCAAAAATAAATGCGCAAAACTGCACTAAGTACGATCAAACTTTTAGAAAAACAAATTGACCTTCTATTGAGGCGTTTCAAATGTGTACGGAGGCTCAGATTTTTTCTTTCAATTCTATTGGTTCCAAAACGGGTAACTTTATGAATAGTGTTGTGAATTAAAAATTTGTAGTGAATCAATCCATCAGTATAAATCCTTTTGGGACTGGAAAGTACTACGGTTTTAATAACTTGATTGAGTGTTTTCTTGGTTCTTGAACCAACAGCAAAACTGATTACATTTTTGTTGATTCGATCTAATGCA
>JACCDI011039472.1_pt1 | contig 11001 bp, 10 predicted proteins | sample 7442791 | NCBI WGS metagenome assembly JACCDI01 (sample SAMN15323434, study PRJNA562643) | freshwater metagenome | isolation source: river surface water | place: USA:Blue River Watershed | collected 2017-08-15
AACATATGGTATGCTATGTATTACACGAATTTTAGGACTAATGTCCCGAATAATATCTTTACGTATCATTTTTATTTACTCTTTATTAATTTCTGAGTATTTTTTTTAATATGTATTAATTTAAAAATAATATTCTTAATTAAAATAATTCAAATTTTATTTTATTATTGAATAAAATCAATAATTCAAATTTTATTTTATTATTGAATAAAATCAATAATTCAAATTTTATTTTATTATTGAATAAAATCAATAATTCAAATTTTATTCGTTATTGAATTTAAAAAAAAATAAATATATAAATAAATATAATTAACTATAATATGAATTTTAATAATACAATACCATGGATTGAAAAATATAGACCAAAAGATTTAAATAACATCATAGCTCATGATGAAATTCGTAATGTACTAAATTCTTTTATTGAAAAGAATGGTTTACCTCATTTATTATTTTATGGTCCACCTGGAACATGTAAAACAACTACAGCAAGAGCTATTGCAAATAAAATATATGGTAAATTAACATCATCAATGGTTTTAGAATTAAATTCTTCAGATGAGAGAGGAATTGAAACAGTACGAGAAAAAATAAAAGAATTTGCATGTACACAAAAATTATTTGATTCAAATGTAAAAATGATAATTTTAGATGAAGTAGATGCAATGACAAATGAAGCTCAATTTGCTTTAAGAAGAATTATTGAAAATTTTACAGAAAATGTAAGATTTTGTTTAATATGTAATTATGTTAATAAAGTAATACCAGCTTTACAATCAAGATGTACTCGATTTAGATTTTCTCATTTAGAAAATAATCAATTAAAAAATTATATAAATTATATAGTAAAAGAAGAAAATATAAATATCACTGAAGATGCTAAAAATACTATACTTGATATATCAAAAGGAGATATGAGAAAATTATTAAATATTTTACAAATAGCAAATATGACATATGATGAAATAACAGAAGAAAGAATATATGAAAGTTTAGGTTTACCCTTAAAAGAAGATATAAAACAAATATTGAATATATTATTTAATGAAAATATAGAAGATTCATTTTTAAAAATAAAAAAAATTATATTTAAAAATAGTTATAATTTACACGATATAGTTATGTTATTATTTGAAGAATTAAAAAAATATAAATTTAACAATGAACAATTAAAAGAAATATATACTAAATTTTCTGATATAGAATATAAAATATCTACTAATTCAAATGAAAATGCTCAAATTGCTAATTTAGGTTGTGTGTTAATAAATATTCGTAAAAAAAATATTTAACTAAAACAAATAATAAATGAGTTTAAAGAAAAAAAAAGAATTACTACTAAAAATAAATTAAAAATTAAATGGAAAATAAAATACTTGAATTTTTTGAAAAACTTGAAAAAAAAGATAAAAATAATCATGATGAACAAATTTTTAAAAAAAATAATTTAATACCTTGGATTGAAAAATATAGACCTATAAAATTAAATGAAATTCTTGGTAATGAACATACAATTGATAGATTAAAAATTGTAGTTGAACAAGGAAATCTTCCTAATCTTATTTTATCAGGTCCTAGTGGAGTTGGTAAAACAACATCTATTTTATGTTTAGCCCATGAATTATTGGGTGAAAATTATAAAGATGCAGTTTTAGAATTAAATGCTAGTGATGCACGTGGTATTGATGTTGTTAGAAATAAAATTAAATTATTTGCTCAAAAAAAAATTGTTTTACCATATGGAATGTTTAAAATTATAATATTGGATGAAGCAGATAGTATGACTGCTGCTGCTCAACAAGCATTAAGAAGAACTATGGAATTATATAGTAATACTACAAGATTTATTTTAGCTTGTAATACATCTACAAAAATTATTGAACCAATACAATCTAGATGTGTAATTTTAAGATATTCAAAATTAACAAACAATGAATTAAAAAAAAGATTAATTGAAGTAGCAAAAAAAGAAAATATTGATAATAAATTATGTGAAGATGGACTTGAATCTATAGTATTTAATTCAGATGGTGATCTTAGAACTGGTTTAAATATTTTACAAACAACATCTTCTTGTTATGAATCGATAACATCACAAAATGTTTATAAAATATGTGATAAACCTCAACCTTTAATTATCCAAAAAATATATGAATATTGTATACAAAATAAATGTGAAGAAGCACAAATATTAATATCAGAATTATATAATAAAGGATTTGCAGCAAGTGATATTATTATTTTATTATTTAAAATTGTATGTAAAGAAGATAATTTGTCTTTAATTGATGAAAATAAAAGATTAAATATTATAGAAACAATCACTAAATATCATCAAAGAATTATTTATGGTTGTTCATCTGAAATACAATTGTTAGGTTGTATATCATGTATTTGTAATATAAATTTATAATATTTTTTGTTTTTTATTTTTTTTATTTTATGCAAAAATAAAAAGTACTTAAAAAAATTATAATCAATATAAATATTTTAAATAATTTAAATACAAAAAAATAAATATGAAAATAATTCATTTACCAGATAATATTTTGATACATATTTTCTTAGAATATATTGATCCAAAATTAGTAGAAAAAAAGTTTATATGTTATCACAAAATTGATTTATTAATAAAACCTTTTTATCTAAAATATAAAGATGATATCCATAATAAAATAAATAATTCTTTAAATAATATAAAAAGAAAAAATAAAAAAAATAATTTTAAAAATAATTTAATAATAAATTATATTGAAAAAAATAATAAAATAATAGAATATTATTTAGATGATTATTTTGATGATAACAAATTAGCAGATTTTTTAAATAAAGAACCAAAAGAATTAATGAATATAATTCATTTAGATTTTTATAAATATATTGAAAAAAGATTTGAAAAAATAAATAAGCAAAGCGCGAAAATAAATATCATTGATAATTATATTTTAGCAAGTGAACTTTATAATATTAATATATTAAAATATTTATTATCAAAAAATCATGAAAATGAATATGTTAAAATAGAAAACATGATAAATAATATTGAATTTTATTTTGATAATGATTTTTCTAAATTATATGATTATTTTATTCAAAAATATTATATTATAAAAAATAATATAGATAATATCCAAAACATTGTTATTTTTATAAAAACAAATTATCCAAATTATAATAATAAAATAAATAAAATAATTTTAAAGTTTTTTATTGAAAAATTATTATGTCATAAGTATAATAAATCACTTTTTCCAGAAAGTGCAGATTTTGCTTTTAATAATTGTATTATTAATAAATTTTTATTTAGTTTTTATGATTTTATGGTAAAAAATAATATTATGAATGACAATAAAACTGAGTTTATAGAAGAGAATAATAATATTAATGTATATTTGTTTGGTAGTTTATTCAGAGATAATAAAAAACAATTTTTAGATGAATTATATAATAAAAAATTAATTAATTATGATAATAAATTATATCAAGATTTATGGAATAATATATATAAAAATAATTTATCTTTTTCAACTATATTATATGTATCTAATAAAATATTTAATAAAACTTTACCTAAATTTAAACCTTTTAATAAAAATTTAGGATTTATTTTTTCAACCAAATACAATTATAATGAAGGTTTAAAATATAGGTTTTTGGAAAAAAATGTTGTTTATCAAATTATAACAGATACAAAAGTTATGGAATATTTATGTCAAAATCATTGGAAAGAAATAAATGAAATTGACATTTACAATTATCCATTAGTAGATAATAATAATGATTATAATCATTTTGAATGGAATTTAAATTTAATTAAAAGTTTTTATGTAGGAACAGAAGAAGAATTAAATAAAGAATTTAAAATAATTAAATTAATTGATTTTTATTTTTACAATGCATTATTTTTAGAAAAAAAAGATATTATTGATGTATTATATAATTATGGATATAAAAAAAATAAATGGAATTCTGAACTAATCTTAAAAACACTAATACATTTAGACCATCAACCATTAAATTTTTTAAGTAATAATTATAATAAAAAAAAAAAAATTATAGGCTTTTTAATTAATAATGGAATCCAATTAAATACTCATATATTTGAATTTGTAACATTAACAAATGATTATGAATTATTTGAATTGATGATTAAATTTGAATGTCCACATGATGAATTTATTTTACTAACATGTGCTAAATATGGATATGAATATTTATTTAAATTAGGTTATGAACAAAAATTTAAATTCGATAAAAGATGTATACAAATATTAAAAGATAATATGATGAAAAATAAATTTACAGCACCTATAAATATGAATATTGAAAAAAAAAAAACTTTTACAAATATTTTGTTGGATTTAAAAAATAAAAATTATAATGAATACCAAAAACTTAAAAATAATTTAGATTTATATGAAAATTCTGAAAAAATATTGTTATTTTTAATGAATAAAGGTGTAGTTATTAATTAAAATAATATTAAATATTTTTTATTATTTATTTATTTTATAAAATAAATATTAACTTAAAAAAAGATAAATATTAATTAAAAATAATAATTTTATTATGAAAATAAAAAGAAATCAATATATATCAAATGAATATATATATAATAATAATCATAACTTAAAAAGTATGAGAATCTCACAAAAAATATATGGTTTTTTTGGATTTTGTCTTTTTTTTCTAATTTGTGTATTATCAACAGCACATGCCTATCAATATTTTAATCGAAAAATTATACCCTCTTTATTATCTTTTAATTTAATTAAAAATATTAAAGGATATTTTAATGAAGAATTATATAATCAAGCTAATTTAGTACATGAACATATACAAGTTAAAAAACTTAGAGAACACCAAGAATTTATGCATAAAACACCTAAAAATGAAATACAAGCTAAACTTTATATTCGAGGTCATAAATGTAATGGATGTCCTGGAAATCATGAAGAATATATGAATAGTCATATTCATGAATTAAAAGAAAATAAATTAGTTGAATTAAAAAAATATAAAAAAATAGATAATTATTATCAGATAATAAATGATAATGATTTTAAAAAAATTGAAAATAATAATGAAAAATATGATTATTTAAAAAAAAATAATGATTTTAATGAATTTAAAGATTTTGATGATTATTTATTAAATATATTTTCATTTACAAATTTAAATAATATACCATATGTAATACTTGAATTTTCACCAAATATTTTAAATTTAAATAATGATTTATTATTTGATTATATAGAAAATAATTATATAAAATTAAATATGTATGATATTAATTTTTCTGTATCGGATCATAATATTTTAAAATATCATATTTGTGAAAATTATTTAGGTGATGATTTTATATCAATAAATCCAAATATATGTGTTTATCTAAAAATTTTTGTATTTGAAAATGGTATATTAAAATCAATTATACAAAAATAATTTTTTCAAAAATAAAAATTTATTTTTTGACTTAAAGAATAATTTATAGTATAATATATTAATCTATTATAAAAAATAACATTTATAAAATGAGTAAAGAATTTAACAATAATACTGATAATAACACAAAAGATATGAATTCAATTTTTTCAGATGATATTGAATCACAAAATACACAAAATGATGAGGAACCTAATGAAAATTATATTGATAATCCTGAATATTTATACTATTATGTTAAAGATTTAGATTTAGATTTAAATGATATAATGATAAATTATTATGAAAATAAAAGAATTAATGAAATTTTCTTTGTTGAAAACGATCATAAACATGGTTTATATGAGTCTTATTATAAAAATGGAAGACTAAGAAAAAGATGTTCTTATAATCATAATGAAATTCATGGAAAAGTTGAAGAATATTATAATAATGGACAATTAAAAGCAGAATTTAATATGAATAATGGTTTTTTAGCATCTGGTTTATATTCTGAATATTATGAAAATGGACAATTAAAAACAAAACATTTATTATTAGAAACTGGTAAAATAATAGGTGATTATATTATATATTTTAACGATGGTAAAATAAAAGAATATAAAAATAATAAAGAACAAAAAAAAGTTATTTTTAATAATGATGGTACTATGAAAATAATGATCGATTATAAAAATGAAATCGGTATTATTTATTATAAAAATGAAAAAATACAAATAAAATATAAATTTAAAAAAGAATATGGTGAAAATGTATATCATGGTTCTTTTGAAAAATTTTATGAAAGTGGTAATGTTATGGAACTTGGAACTTATATATATAATTTAAAAAATGGAAAATTTGAATTTTATTATGATAATTTTGATAATTCTAAAAAAGAAATATGTAGTTATCGTAATGATAATAAAGAAGGAAATGTAATTGAATATGAAGAAGATGGAACAGTTAAAAATGAATATAATATTCAAAATAGAAAATGGTACTATTTATATTTATGGTAATCTTAAAAAATAAAACAAAATAAAAAAATATTATTATTTTAAAAATTTAATATCATTTTGAAAGTTTTCTGATGAAATCCTTTTTAAAATATTTTTCCAAACATCTTCTGATACCATCAAATTTATTCTGGAATAATCATTTGATGTTGCAAATTCTTCACCTGGTCTAATTTTAATTTTATATTTATAAAATATATTTGCAGGTATTTTTAATAATATTAATGGTATATTATTATTACTATATATAAATCTTTGTGGTATTATTTCTCTTATTTCTTTATGTCTTTTTTGTACTAATTCATAATTTTCTTTTCCAAATGATTTGTTAAAAATAACAGGAATATTTTTTTCATAATTTGCCATTGCCCAAGAATTTAAACCTAAATTCTTAATTTCAAAATATTTAGTTACTAAATCGGCTATTTCTTTGTTAGATGTTATTAAATAACCTACTCTAACACCTGCATATCCATATTTTGAAAATGAATTTACTTCACAAAAATATGGATTTTTATATAATTCTAATTTCCATGGATTTAATGTATAATATTTATTTGAAAACAATGGTTTATCATATACACTATCTAATAAAATATATTTTGATGTAAAGGTTGGTTTTAATATTTCTCCAGTAGGATTATTTGGGGATACAACCACTTCTACATCTGTTTTTTTATTTATATCATCTATCCATTCACTATTTTTTTCATAATTTGCTAATTTTTTATGTAATGTATAATATGGAGGTTTTACACATGATTTTATTGTTATTTTCTTTTTTTCTAAATATTGTATAGCATAATAACAAGCTGATATAGCAGCAGTTGTTCCACCAGGTGAAAAAACAAAATATAAATTTTTTGAATTAAAATTATTTTCAATATGATGTAAATATTCTTTTAATTTTTCTTTAAATCTTTCTGGAGTATAATGCATATAAGTTATATTAGATTCATTTTGTTCAATTTTTAATTTTGGTATTCTTTCTGCAAATATAATTGGATCGGCATAATAACAATTTAACCATTCTGATTGATTATTATTATTTTTTTTTATTTTATCGTTATATCTCGAAAAATTATTAATCAAATAAAATAACATAATTATTATTAAAAATATTATTATAAAATATTTAATTTCTTTTTTTATATTCATAATTATATAATATATCTATATTATATACATAAATAAAAAAATAAGTATTTTTAAAAATTTATCAAAATTCATCTATACCAATTGTAACTTTTTTAACATTTTTTCTTTCCCATATACCTACATAATATCCACATGTTGATGATAATAATCCAGAAAATATTGCCATTATGATTAATACCATTTTTGTCAAACCATCATTTTCTGTTTCTATTGTATTTAATTCTAATATTTGTTCTTTCTTAGTACTTTTAATCTCTTCATTTAAAAATTCTCTAAATTCTTTTTCACACCCACTTTGTATATATTTTGATGCTAAATCTGGTAAACCTGGACATAAATATGTACCACACATATTTGCATCATGTCTTGCTACTGGATCTTCTATTTGTTTTCCATTAATATATAATAAATAACATATAAATAATACTAATTTATATATATGAATATTAGTTTTTATCATTTTAATTTTATATTATTCAATATAATTTTATATAGTAATTATTCATTTTTTTTTAAATTGAATTAAATAATAATATTTATTTAACTTCATTTGATAATAATAATAAATGACTCATCAATAAAGATGTTGACAAAATAAATTTGTTCATATTCTCCTCTTTGTCATTACTATTTTTATCTTCTTTTTTGTAAATAATTGAATTACAATTTTCTCCTTTACAATAAACAATATCAGATTCATTTTTTATATTTTCATAACAATTTTTACAATAAATATGTTCATGACTCACTTCGCTACATAATCTTTGTATATTTCTTATATTCACTTTTTGATTACATTCAATACACTTCATTTTCTTTTTTATTCTTATTCTAAATTAAATATAATTTTTTATATTTTTTAAACTTAAAAAAAAAAAATATTATATTTTATTTTATAAAAAAATGAACTTAAAGAAATATTTATTAAATTAATTAGATTTATATATTTATAAAAAAAAATAAAATGGATCCAATTGAAATAATTGATATTGATAATATCGAAAAAAATAAATTAAAAGAATCAGCAAAAAGATTAGAACAACGTGGAGATGATGATTCTATAATTCCTACTGGTTATGTTGGTAGATTTTCTGAAATGTATAATAGTTGGATGAAAGCAGGTATAATTTATTATTATATAAATGAATATGAAGAAGCTAAAAAATGTTTTGAAAAATCATATAAATATTTAGTATCTTATGAAAATGATAACAAAAATTATAATTTAGCTATACTTGTTAATTTATGTGATAAAAATATGAAAAAATCTTTTACTTATAATGTAAATCATTTAATGACATATAGTTCAAAAGTTTATTGTAAAAACTTTATAAAAGTTCTTGAAAAAAATAATATGAAGATGACAAAAAATCTTAGAAGTGATATCAAGATGTATATTCAATTTTGTGAATTTAAAATTGATATGCAATATTTTATTGAAATTATGTTTAATCCGGCTTTTATTATAATATTATTTTCGATTATGTATATTCTTTATTAGAATAATATAATTATAAATTAGAAAATGAATAATATTAGGAAAAAAAATGTGAACCAACAAAAATTAAAAAAACAACAACAAAAACAAAAAAAAATAAAACAACAATTAATAAAAAAAAATAAAACAAAAAATAAAACTATAAATAATAATAATAATTTTTGGATAAAGGTTCGTGAATTTTATAGCAGAGAATGTTTAAATAATAATGATTTTGTCAATAAATACTTAAAAAACTATAATGATATTAAAAATATTAATTTAGTAAAAATTAGAAAAAAAAATATAATAAACAATGATTTAAAGGAAAATGAGAATATTTATGATTTAACTGAAAAATATATAAATAATAATTTAATAACTACTCGTTTAGGAAATGTAGAATCTCGATTTATAATTATTTATAAATTTGGTTTAAATATAAATGATAATTTTCATATAATTGATAAAGGATTCGAAAATTGTGATTATTATATGAAAAAAAATGCAGGATTATATTATAAAAATATTAATGATAAAAAAGAAGTATTAGATTGGTGGGTAGATAATACAGTTGAAATTGTTATAAAATCTATAATAACTAGTTGTTTATCAGTATTAAATTTTGATTTATTATTATGGTCAAAATTAAATTTAAAAGGAATATATTATAATTGGGGAAATTTACATAAGGTTATATTAAAAAATTCTGAAAATAAAAAAATATTATATATTGGAAGTGCAGTTGAAAGTATTAAAACTGGATATGAAAGAGGTTTACAAAATGCTTGGAATTTTGATATACCAATATTTACAATGTATTATTTACAAACTCCACAAACAACTAGTAATATGGAATATCCTGATAATTCTATAAAAGAAACAGTTGAAAAAATTGTAAATGAAATTTTAGAAAAATATAATGATTTTGATACTGCAATTTTAGGTTGTGGAGCTTATGGTCCACCAATAATGAATTTATTAAATCAAAAATATAATAATAAAAATTTAGTATATTTAGGTTCATCATGTTATACAATGTTTGGTATTTATTCAGAAGGTATGCCAATACCAGAAGGAGATTGTGATATAAAAAAAGAAAATTGGTTAAGAGTAGTTGAGAAATTAGATAGTCGATGTAAAGATATAGATAAAGGTAAATATTGGAGTTAATAAATTAATTTATTTTTTAATTTAACAAATATTATATTATTGAAAAAATAATATAATAAAAAAATAGAATAAAAATGATTTTATCAAAATTATTTCGATTAAAATATTATACTAATAATTTAATAAATGATCCTAAAAAAGAAGATGTTATAATACCTGAAGAATTAAATAAATTTGAACAAAATAAATTATATTTTTATAATAGTTCATTATCAAATCCTCCTGAAAATTTCCCATTTCATTATGGTAATTATAAAGAAGGATGGTGGTGGGGAGAAAATAATGGTTTTAGTGTTAAAAATAAATGTTTAACTATTAGTGCTGATGGATATGAGAATAATAGTTTACCAACATTACAAAAAGTTAGAAAAATTGGATATAATAAAAATTCTATTATTGTTCCTTATGAATATATTCGTCATTGGGGTTATGTAAAAAAAGTTATAAACAAAAATAATTTATGGAAAAATAAAAAAAATCAAGTTATTTATAGAGGTTCATTAACCGGTATTGAAGAACAATCAAGATTAAATTTTGTTAAATCTTATTATCAAAAATTTAATATAGGACTTGTCAATTCAAATTTTTATGAACTAAATAAAAATATGTTAAACATTCAAGAAATGTCAAAATATAAATATCAAATATCAATTGAAGGTAATGATAAAGACTCTGGTTTAAATTGGAAATTAGCATCAAATTCTGTTATTTTAATGAGACCTCCTAAATTTGAAAGTTGGCTTATGG
>JACCDI011892038.1_pt1 | contig 11001 bp, 10 predicted proteins | sample 7442791 | NCBI WGS metagenome assembly JACCDI01 (sample SAMN15323434, study PRJNA562643) | freshwater metagenome | isolation source: river surface water | place: USA:Blue River Watershed | collected 2017-08-15
CTGTTGCTGCCATTGGATGGATTGGGTTTGAAGTCTTCCACAAACTGAATGGAATCTTTTCTTTTAAAGTAAAGAGAGTCTGCAGAGGCAGGAGGATTGAGTGTTGCAAGAGGCTTGTTGTACATTGTACCCTTTGCAATGACTGGGTAGAGTGAGTCTGGAATACTTGGATAGAGCATCCTGAAGTTCTCCTCACCTAGTAATTTTAACGCATTGGTGAATTCAAAATCCCTGTCATAGCCGGCAAGGGTTTGGGTCATTTGCTTGGTAAAAAGTGCTGATTTCAGGTTTGTCCATTTTTCAGGTTGGTATCCAAGCAGTTTGTATTCAATGGGCAACTCACTTGCTTTTAGTGAACTAATGTAAGCATTGACTCCACCAGTATAGGCATCAATGGCTGATATGGTTTGTTCATCTTTTTGCATGGCAGCCAATGCATTTTCGGCTGCAAAAACCATCCCCATCCTTCGCTGGTTCCGATCAAAATTGATGGCTTTTTCCCCAACGATTTCACTGATTCTTCCAGCAGCAGCATGGGTCTGGAATTCCATTTGCCAAAGCCTGAATTTTGCATGCAAATAACCCTGGACAAAATAGGCATCGTTTTCTTGTTCTGCAAAAACATGCGGCACGAGTCGATCATCCAGATATACATCAACCTTGCCTTGGAGTTGATCAAATTTCAGTGAAGTGCTAAAATCCTCATCAACAGGCTCTGCATTTTGCCAAACACCTTCCTGAACACTCAAAAAACTTCCTAAGGGCAATGGAAGCACTGATCTTGTGCCAAGCACATAAACAAATGCGATATTGAGCAAAAGGGAAAAAAGAAAGATAAAATATTTCATGGCGGTAAATCTGACTTAAAGTTAGTTACAATAATTCAACTGAAATAGTTGATTTCCTTGCTCAGGTCCATGGATGGAAACCTTGCAGCTAAAGATTGGGCAATTTCTTTGTACTTGTTCCTGAACTTGCTGTGTTCAGTGGAGTCAGGATGAAGTGGTTTGTGATGAAAGGCCATGTTCAGCTGCTCCAATTCTTTCATTACCTCTCTTGATCTTCCATTGATGGCTGCGGTAGTGAATTTTTCCCAAACATATCGGGTAGCCAGGTAATTGGGATGAACCATGTCCTCAGCATAAAACCGATAATCCCTGAGATCATCCACCACCAGCTCATATGAGGGAAAATAATGCAGTTGCTCCTGGTTAAGGGTTAATTTATCCACTGCATGAATAAGAACTGATTTGCTTCGGTTGTTTTCAACAAAACCATCCCTTAGGTGCCGGACTGGGCTGATGGTAAAAATGATGTTGAGGTGATTGTTAAACTGTTTCAACTGGGCAATAACTGATTCATATGCTGAAATGATCTCTTGAGGATTCAGCATTCTTTTTGTGAACTGGGAAGCAGGCATTTTATGGCAATTGGCAACAATCTGAGCACCTGCCAATTCATAGACAAAAGCTGATCCAAGGGTAATGATCAACCATTTAGCATTCTTTAAATAACCATGTGCCATGCTGATTGTTTCATTCATGCGCAAAAGGCTTTCTTCCGGGCTGGTGCAACTGAGGTTGGAGTGAAAGTCCCAATGGTTCCAGATTCCATTCCTCTCAAACAATTCGCTGGGTAGAATATGTTTATTTTCAACATAGCGGTTCAGTGCATTGGCAATACTGATAGGGTTGAAAAGAACACCATTTGGATTTTGAAAGGCGCTGAATTTTGAAGCGGTAAGATAATTAAAGACATGATCAGTAAAACATGAACCAACCAGCATGATTTTATCGTCCAGGTCGATTTTCTGGCTCAATGAAGGTGGATCAAATTCCAGTCTAAAATCCATTGTTAGTATGTTTAGGATGAGAAACCCATGCGCTGTTTGCTGGCTTCAAATAAAATAATACCTGTAGCGATACCAACATTGAAAGAATCAAAATTGCCTTGCATGGGAATGGTAAACTTAAAGTCGGCCGCTTTTGTGATGAATGGCTGGATGCCTTTGTCTTCACTCCCCATTACGATACAAGCTGGCTGTTTGAAATCAGCATTGAAAACCTTTAGATCGGATTTCATTTCAGCAGTAAAAACCTTGATATCATTCAAATGCAAGGTATCAATGGCCTTGAGCAAACTGTTAACTCGGCATACCAGCATGCGATGAAGCGCACCGGCGGATGATTTCATGGCCTCTTCATTGATGGCACCTATTCCTTTGTCTGGAATGATCATGATTTGTGCACCACAGCAAAGTGCAGTTCTTGCGATGGCGCCAATGTTGCGCACATCCGTGATGCCATCGAGCATAACAAACAGCGGCACTTCTCCCCTTTGCAGCACATTGTCTATGGATTCTTGCAAATCATGAAATGCTATGATGCTGTTCACACCAATCACACCCTGGTGATTGGCCCTGGTCATGGAATGCAATTTTTCTATCGGCACTGCATTGATGGGAATCTGAAGTTTATGCGCCAATTGCTTGATTTCCTCAATTCCTTCTCCACCTATATTTTTTTGCAAGAAAATCCTTTCCAGCTGAGCGCCTTCTCTTAAAGCTTCCAACACTGGCTGTCGGCCTATGATATTGGAAGAGGATTTATTTATTTCATTTCTCATTTTCCATCAATTTGATCTTCATTTTAAAAATGGCAGCAACGGTTATTGCATCTTTGATTTTACCATCAAGTACCATCTGATACACTTCGGTAAAGTGAATTTTTGAAACAGCCAGTTCCTCTGTTTCCTCAGGGTCGGGCTCTCCTTGCTGTAAGTCAGTTGCAAGATAAACAATTGCCCTCTCATCAGTTACTGAGTTGGAAAGATCCATTTCAAACAATTTTTCCCAGTTTTTTGCCTGAAGGCCAGTTTCTTCTTTTAATTCACGTTTGGCAGAATCCAATGGATCTATACCAAGAGGACCACCACCTTCAGGAATTTCAAGACTGTATGTTCCTGTAACATACCTGTATTGACCGACCATGTAAAGGTTACCTTCGTGATCCATGGGAATAACACCTATGGCTAGGTTCTTGAAATGCACAATACCGTAAATACCTTTATTACCGGCAGGATTGATTACCTGGTCCTCTGTAACAGAAATCCATGGATTATCATATTGATGAATTGTTCCGAGCTTAATCCAGTTGTTTTCCATAGCTGCTGTTAATGAATAAACCCTCCATGAAGGAGGGTTTACAATATGAAAAATAATGTCAATTATTTGATTTTAAATGCTGACTTTACTTTGGCAACAAAATCAAGTTTTTCCCAAGTAAAGAGTTCAACCTCCATGGTTTTTGTTCCACCACCGGGTTGCGCAAATATTTTCTTTACAAACTCATTTTTTCTTCCCATGTGTCCATAGGCAGCTGTTTCCTGGTAAATAGGATTTCTCAGTTTCAACCTTGTTTCAATGGCATAAGGACGCATATCAAACAAAGCTTCAACTTTCTTGGCAATCTGACCATCAGTCAAATTTACTTTTGAAGTCCCATAGGTATCTACAAAAATTCCCATTGGTTTTGCAACACCGATTGCATAAGAAACCTGAACGAGCATTTCATCAGCAACACCAGCAGCAACCATGTTCTTGGCGATATGGCGAGCTGCATAAGCGGCACTTCTGTCTACTTTGGAAGGATCTTTTCCACTGAAAGCACCACCGCCATGAGCACCTTTGCCTCCATAGGTATCTACGATGATCTTTCTACCTGTCAGGCCAGTATCACCATGGGGTCCACCAATTACAAATTTTCCAGTAGGATTGATATGGTAAGTGATGTTATTGAAAAGTTTCTGAACGTCTTTTTTGCACTTTGCCTTCACGCGAGGAATAACGATGTTGATGATATCATGTTTGATGGTATCCAACATTTTTTTATCGCTTTTTGAAAAGTCATCGTGTTGGGTGGATACAACAATGGCATCTATCCTGAGCGGCTTGTCATTGTCATCATACTCAATGGTAACCTGGCTTTTTGCATCTGGGCGCAAATAAGGCATTTTGCTCTTTTTTTCTCTCCTGATATCCGCCAACTCAATGAGAATTTTGTGGGCAAGATCCAAAGCCAAAGGCATGAGGTTCTCTGTTTCGTTGGTTGCGTAACCAAACATCATACCCTGGTCCCCAGCTCCCTGATCCTCTTTCTTTTTACGTTCTACACCCCTATTGATGTCTGCAGATTGTTCATGAATGGCAGAGAGTATACCGCAGGAATTGGCCTCGAACATGTATTCACTCTTTGTATACCCAATTTTGGCGATGACGTCTCGCGCAATTTTTTGTACATCAAGTGTACAATTGGCCTTGACTTCTCCAGCAAGAACCACTTGGCCTGTTGTAACCAATGTTTCACAGGCAACTTTGGCCATAGGATCAAAAGCAAGAAAATTATCGATCAGGGCGTCAGAAATCTGATCTGCTACTTTGTCAGGATGTCCTTCGGAAACGCTCTCTGATGTAAACAGGTATGGCATGATGTTAGTTTGATTTATGCAAATATAACGTGAAAATCAAAGTTTAGAATAAACGACCCTGAATTTCATCTTTTTTGAGGAATGGGTTCCGCCACCGAGCACTACATTCCCCCTGCAGAGGTTATTGAGTGCAAAGGTTATGTAAAGATCCTCATAACGGAGACTGTAAGGGGCAGTTAACCTCAATTGAAAATTGGGGTTATTTTTGGTGATGATACCCTGTAAGTACCGGGTAAGGTTCATTTTGTATGCAGACAAATACTGTCCGGAGTTATCAGAAATGTATTTTCGTTGTCCGCCAAACAGAACTGATTCAAATTTACCATTGACAAATCCATCAGACAGAAAAGGATAGTATTTTTTATTGGCAGAATCCAACATTTCAGCATATAGGAACTCTGGTGTTTGAAAGATACTGGGGCGTCTGCCTGGCGTGGAAACCTCTTGCATGGAAAGCTCAGCAAGGTGAACCATTACATTTCCCTTTTTCTGTTTGAATTCATCCAAACCAGGAATTTTGAGCATAGCATAGGTACCTGGAGCAGCTTGAAGATAAACGAGACTATCCCCTCTGGGCTTTGTACCAAAATGGACTGTCGATTCACTTCCCGAATAGTTCCTGACAATTTGATTGGCAGAAGCGCCAGGAATGCCATTGTCAAAAACCAGGTTTTTGAATGTAGTGTCTGCTTTTCCAGCTTTCGTGTAACGGTAATAAATACGGAGTTGTGTAGCTGTATCACTCATGGCAAAACTCATGAGGGCATTGGCATTGCTGCCGCTTGTTTGTGGAACCAGTGCAAACCCTTTGAGGAATTCACGGTAAAGAGAGTCAGATTTGTAAGGACTAACTCCAGTTGTGTCAAAAGAAAGAAGAGCCCTTGCAAAGGAATTATTGAGCTTTATGCGCAATTGATTGTTGAGGCTTTGACGGAAAAGAAACAGAGAATCATTCAATACAGAGGGTGCAAATGTTTTTGACCCAATCAATTCACCATACTGAACCGACTTATTGGTGAGATAAGCTGAATCTGATTTCAATTTTTCTGAAATGCGGTGAACATTGATGGTTTGGAGTGCATTGGTATCTCCAAAAGTATTGGTCCACCTGAGGCACAGTACTGCTGAATCAAGATAAAGGCTGTCTGCGACATTTTCAAAGTAAAAGGGATAATTGGAAGGTTTTAACTCCATAAAAATGGAAGCAGTGGTCTTGCCAAACTGGGGATCGTTAGAAATATGCCCCAAGATAAATTGACCTGCATTGCCATTTACATCCCTGCCCAAACGAGGAACAAGAGAATCTGGTGTAGTGTACGCAGAGGCAACAACCTCAAAAGTGGTATCGAATGTAATGACATTGTCAATGGCTGGGAGAAGTCCTGCACCAATATCTGTACCCTTGATCTTGGTACAATTTGAAAAAAAAGCGATTGAAAAAACAAAAACCAGGACTTTCAACAAACTTCGATATCTCACTTAATAAAATTTAACGTTTCCTGACTGATTAATTACTTGTTTGCAAGGTCGCCATACAATTGTAAATACTCTGTTAAATCAGAGTCTTGGTTGTAAGCAATGACCTTTTTCCCTTTGACTTTGGAAAACTGGTCTATTAAAGCTTTTTCAACTTCACCATCACCAAATGAAATGGCGTCAGCATAGGTGGCAGCACCATTGAAAACAGCTGTATTGTCTATGTTTTTGTAAGGCTCAAGATCTTTCTCTTTGATTCCTACGTTGATCATGCTTAATTTGAGGAAATCATCACCCAGTTTTTCTGCGAAAGTATTCTGACCAATGGTGAACAATACCTTGCTGTTGCTGAATACTGGTTCTTTTTTATAGGCTGTTTTCAAAAAAAGCGGCACAAGGCCTGTCATCCAGCCACTGCAATGGATTATATCTGGAGGCCATCCGAATTTTTTTACCGTTTCAAGGGCTCCTTTGCAGAAGAAAATGGAACGAATCCCATTATCGTCATACCATTTTTCATTTTCATCCTGGAAAACAAATTTACGCTTGAACATGTCCTCATTATCCAAGAAATAGACCTGTAACCTGGCATTGGGCAGGGAAGCAACCTTGATTTGAAGCGGATAATCATCGTTTTCAATGGAAATATTGATACCGGAAAGCCTGACTACCTCATGAAGACGATGCCTTCTCTCATTGATCGTTCCAAATCTAGGCATGATGCACCTTACTTCATAGCCAGTATCATTGGCTTTAATCGCAAGTTTATTTACGATTTCCGAGAACTCTGTGAGTTCAAGGTAAGGCGACATCTCGTTGGCTATAAAGAGAATTCTTTTTTTGCTTACCATTTGTTTGGATTGATGAAGCGGACGAAATTGCATGCAAAAATAAGAAATTTTATCGGATTTGCCTGCCAATAGCCATTTCGAGTGCTTTTAGGCGGAATTATTGACAAAGATTTACATTTTCTCCAACCAAGCATTTGGTTAACTTTACCATTCAAATACAAGTGATTTTCATCAAAAGGATCAAAACCATATTGCAGTTCATCTTTTTCCTTTCATTGGGAGTTTTCTTGATTTGGTTCTCTACAAAATCATTTACAGCAAACGAAATCAACAAAGTCAAACAATTGGTTTTCAATGCTAAACCCATCATCATTGTTCCCTGCATCGTCATTCTTGTCTTGAGTCATTACATAAGGGCCATTAGATGGAAAATGTTGATACAACCTTTGGGAAAAAGCCCCTCCACCTCAAATGTATTTCTTGCAGTGTTAACAGGCTTTTTCTTCAACCTTTTGTTTCCACGACTGGGGGAAGTAATGAAATGTACCCTATTGGGTAAATATGAAAAGATTCCGGTAGACAAACTGATTGGAACCATGGTTGCAGAAAGGGTATTGGACCTGATTTGCCTCGTTCTGGTGATTTTTCTTGCTATCTCAACACAAATTGATCTTGTAGGGGGATATGCAAAAGAGCTTTGGGATCAGATCATGTCAAGCCTCAATGCATCTCCATCAGCCGTTCTGTATTTTGCGATGATATTGGTATCCATCGCTGGAATTGGTCATCTGGCCTATGTGAAAGCCCGCCATTCTTCATTGATGGTAAAAATAAAGAATTGGATAAAAGGCATTGTTGAAGGTCTGATCAGTGTGAGAAAGGTTGAAAACAAGCTTTGGTTCATCATTTATACACTGGCCATATGGTTTCTCTACCTCTCAAGTATTAGGGTTGGTTTTTACGCGATGCAAGAGCTTGTTCAACTCGGATGGGTACCTTCTCTTACCATCCTTACCTTTGGCAGTTTTGCCATGATTGCAACACAAGGAGGTATAGGCGCTTATCAATTTGCCGTTCAGAAAACGCTGTTGCTCTATGGCGTAAAAGAAGTCTCAGGTCTTGCCTTTGGCTGGCTGCTTTGGTCAGTTCAAACAGTCATGCTCTTCATTACCGGGCCTGTTTCACTTTTGCTTCTTTTCACACTGAATAAAAAACCGAAAGAAATTATTTAAATATTTAATAATCAATGTTTTATATGAAAAATATCAAGTTGGTTCCATTTTTCCTCATCTTCCTCATCAGCTATTCATTTGTTGGCGCACAATCGATCAACGAAAAACCAGATGCGTATAAAAAAGGCTGGCATTTAGAAGACCATCAGTCAACTGGAATATATGGAATCTCATTGGAAAGGGCCTACACAGAATTCTTGACCGGCAAATCCCCTAAAAAGAAGGTGATTGTCGCAGTCATTGACTCTGGTATTGATACTGCACATGAGGATTTAAAACCCGTGCTATGGCAAAACAAAAAGGAAATCCACGGCAATGGTATTGATGATGACAGGAACGGTTACGTTGACGATATCCATGGTTGGAATTTTATCGGAGGAAAAGATGGTAAAAACGTTGGCAAAGACAGCTACGAAGCCGTAAGGGTTTACTATAAGTTTAAGTCAGAATTTGGCAATGGAACGATCGATGAAAAAAGCCTTACTGCAGAGAAAAAAATGCAGTATCAATTGTATACCAAAGCAAAAAACCAAATTGAGGCACAAGCAAAAGAAGCCGGCATGTATGTGATGATACTCAAGGATTTGGTTGCGAAAATTCCCTCAGCAGACAGCATTTTAAAATTGTCTATGGGAAAGGAACGTTACACAGGCGATGAGCTTCAGGATTACAAACCCTCAGAGGCATCTGCAATCAAAGCGAAATCTGTTTTGTTGGGTTTTTTCCAGCAGACCAGGCAAATGGAAAATACCAATGTCAGTCTGATTGCTGATCTGATTCAATTTTATGAAGGAGAAAAATCCAAAGTAGAGGCAGTAGAAAAAGAACCAGTGAGGTATCGACAGGATGTTGTCAAAGACAATTATAATGACATCAACGACCGCTTTTACGGAAACAATGATCTGATGGGAACAGATGCATCCCATGGTACCCATGTTGCGGGAATTATAGCAGCATCAAGGCAAAATCAAGTAGGGATCAAAGGAGTGGCCAACAATGTTGAAATCATGACTATTCGTGCAGTGCCTGATGGTGATGAGCACGACAAAGACATCGCCAATGCGATACGTTATGCTGTTGACAATGGTGCCTGGGTGGTTAACATGAGCTTTGGTAAAAGCTTCTCACCTGAGAAAAAATGGGTCGATGAAGCAGTGAAGTATGCAGAATCAAAAAATGTTCTTTTGGTGCATGCAGCAGGCAACGATGCCAAGAACATTGATACTGAAGATAATTTCCCTTCACGCAATTTTGAAAATGACACCCTCAAAGTTTTTACCAATTGGATCAATGTTGGGGCCAGTGGTGCAACTGACTCAGATTTGGCTGCTTCTTTTTCCAATTATGGCAAAAGGGAAGTCAATGTTTTTGCACCGGGAGTGAAGATTTATTCCTCCATCCCCGGTGGGAATACCTATGGAGACAAGGATGGAACAAGCATGGCATCCCCTGTCGTTGCTGGCTTGGCAGCCCTCATCCTCTCCTATTTTCCTGATTTATCTGCAGCGCAGGTGAAGAAAATCATTGAGTCATCTGCCATGAAACCATCCTCAGCCAGCTTCACAAAACCTGGTACGGAAGATGAAAAAACAAGTTTGGATCAACTTTCAATAACAGGAGGAATTGTCAATGCACTGGATGCCCTCAAATTGGCATCCACCACTACTGGAGAAAGAAATTCAACCCAAGGAAACGCAGACAAATCAAACAAGAAACTGAAAAAACAATAACATGTTTCCAGCCAAGTCCGCCATCAGGCACCCTGCTTTTTTCAACCGTTATGTTGAACAGGTTGGGCCGGGTAAAATCAGTAGTTTGCTGAATGATTCGGTTAACTTGCTTGAGCATGATCTTAGCCTCATTGCCAAAGCGGAGGGAACATTTGCTTATGCTCCTGGCAAATGGAGCATCAATACTTTGATAAGGCATTGCATTGATGCAGAAATGATTTTTGCCTACAGGGCGCTATCCATTGCCAGACAAGATCCTCATCCAATCAGAAGTTTTGAAGAAAACCAGTATGCAGCTGAATCTGAAAATACGTATGATTCACAATTACTTGCTAAAGAATTCATTCATGTAAGATCCGCTACAGCCCTTCTTTTTAAGGGTTTTCATGAAGATTGGCTGAGTCGAACAGCTAAAACTGACAATGGAGAGCAGATGAGCCTACTCTCCATTGGATATATTATTATAGGTCACTGGTTACACCACAGGAAAGTTCTGGAAACAAGGTATGGTGTTGACTTCTGACATTAATTTCCTTTGACCAGAACAACCTGTCTTATCATGTCAGCAATCACTTGACAGGTTTCACTGATGTAAATGTCTTTTGAAAGATTACCAATCCATTGTTTGCGCCTCTCTAGTTTATCATTGTCTGCAGAGAGTTTTTTCTGATCCAATTCTAACATTTTAACTTCCATTATCTTGGTCGTTTTGTTCATTTCTTCAATTTTTTTGAACGATTCCCTAAGGCTTTTCTGTCCTTCACGGTACTTGTTCAACTGAAGTGAATAAACCCGCTGATTGGCTGTTTCCATGAGGATAGAGGATTCCTTGATGGCGTTAAATGTTGGATTTGCAGCCACTCTTGCAGCACTGCTCTGTCTTACAAAATCAAGGTCATACCCTGGGCTGGTACGGTTGTAAAAAGCCCGAGGAATTTCATCCCATGGCAATGCATCAGGGTTGTCTTTTTCCCTGTATTTGAGCGACTCATACTGGTCAGGAAGAATAATATTGGGTGTTACTCCTTTGAGTTGTGTAGATCCACCATTGATGCGGTAAAACTTCTGTAAAGTCAATTTTATGGTTCCGATATCAATTGCTTCTTTGTTGAAAAGACCAGTACTGGGTTCCAGTCCGATGTTTCTTTGAACAGTTCCCTTGCCATATGTGGATGTGCTACCAATCACAATGCCACGGCCATAATCCTGAATTGCAGCTGCAAAAATCTCAGAAGCAGAGGCAGAAAATTCATTGACCATGACAGCCAAAGGCCCATCATATAAAAC
>JACCDI010391526.1_pt1 | contig 10998 bp, 10 predicted proteins | sample 7442791 | NCBI WGS metagenome assembly JACCDI01 (sample SAMN15323434, study PRJNA562643) | freshwater metagenome | isolation source: river surface water | place: USA:Blue River Watershed | collected 2017-08-15
CCTCGCCATCGACAGCAGGTGCAAGACCGGCTCGCATGACGGGGTCACCGCCTCCGATCGAGACACTCCAGACGCGATCGACGTCGAGACTCGACTTGAAGTCGACAAGCTCAGCCGGCGGTTCGATATCTTTGTCCTTGTCGCAACCGGCAAGCAGACCCAAAACCCCGAGCGCCAAAGCCGCCAAGAGATAACGCGAACTGAGCTTGAAACGAGTCATGCAGATTCTCCGATCCTCACGGACCCTTAGGCGCCTCGATGCCATCCGCCTGGGCATCGGCAATCTTCAAACGCAGGCCTTCGAGATCGACAGTGGCCGGCTTGGTAGGATCGCTGGAAGCGGCCTCGGCCTTCTGCCAAGCCGCGAGCGCGGCCGCGCGATCGCCCTTGACGTGCAAGGCGTCGCCACGAACGTCATCGAAGCGCGCCGCAAACGCGCCTGGATCGACTGCACTGAGCGTCGCGAGGGCCGCATCGGCGTTACCCTGAGCGATCTGCACACGAGCCAAACGTACCCGCGCCACCAACTGCAACTGCGGATCGTCCGAGCCCTTCATGACGCGCTCGAGACGGGTCGCCGCTTCGCCCAATTCGTTGGCCTCAACGTGCACGCGAGCGGCGAGCAGATCCGCCTGATCGGCGTAAGCCGACGAGGCGTACTCGGCACGCAATGCGTCGACCGCCTTGAGTGCGTCAGCTCGTTCGTTCTTTTCAAGCGTGTCGATGATGCGCTGATACGACTCGCTCGCTTCGACGTGACGACGCTCGACGCGCGCTTCCCACCAACGCCAACCGGCTAACGCACCCAACCCGAGTACGACGCCTGCAACCAGCCACGGGCCGTTCTCACGGATCCAGCGCTTGACGCGCTCCCACTGCTCTTGTTCGTTGTAATAATCGTCATCGATCACGTTCGTTACTCCTGACGTGAAAACCACTGACCGACAGCCTCAACCGCCGTCGTCAAAGAAATTTCTGCAGCCTCGCCTGCGCCCTCGCGTAGCGGCTTCATCTGCACGACACCGCGCTCAAGCTCGTTCTCACCGAGAACCAGCGCAAGCTCGGCGCCGCTGCGATCGGCGCGGCGGAATTGAGCTTTGAAATTGCCGCCACCAAGATTGGTCTCGACTCGGCGCCCGGGCATCGCACGACGCAGCGCATCGGCAAGACGGAAGGACTCGCGCACCGCTGCGGCACCCTGCGCTACAAGATACACATCGGCTTGCGGCGCCTTCGGCGCGGTCTCGGCTTGCTCGAGCAGCGCCACCACCCGCTCGACACCCATCGCAAAGCCAATGGCTGGCGTTGCCTCGCCACCGAGCTGCGAGATGAGACCGTCGTAGCGACCGCCCGAGCAAACGGCATCCTGCGCACCGAGCGCATCCGTCACCCACTCGAAAACGGTGCGCGAGTAGTAGTCGAGGCCGCGCACGAGACGCGGATTGACCGAATAAGCGATTCCGAGCGAATCGAGCATGGCACGCAATTCGGCGAAGTGTTCTTTCGACTCGGCATCGAGATAGTCCGGCAAGGTCGGTGCCGCGGCGATCATCGATTGCATCGTCGGATTCTTGCTATCGAGGATACGTAGCGGATTACCCTCGAGGCGACGACGACTGTCTTCGTCGAGCGTGTCGTAGTGCGCGCGGAAATAGTCCGTCAGCTGCGTGCGATAAGCACGACGCGCCTCGGCCGTTCCCAAAGAATTGATTTGCAGCGCCACTCGGTTGATCCCGAGACGCTGCCAGAAAGCATTCGAGAGCGCGATCAGCTCGGCGTCGATATCGGGGCCAGCAAAGCCGATCGCCTCAACGTCGATCTGGTGAAACTGCCGAAAGCGGCCCTTCTGGGGCTTCTCGTGCCGGAACATCGGACCGACGCACCACAGTTTGTGACGTGCGCCGCGCAGCATGCCGTTGGAAATGGCAGCGCGGACGATACCGGCGGTTGCCTCGGGACGCAGCGTGAGGCGCTCGCCGCCCTTGTCCTCGAAGCTGTACATCTCCTTCTCGACGACATCGGTGTATTCACCGATGGCGCGCTTGAAGAGATCAGTCTGCTCCACGACTGGAACACGCATTTCGTCGAAGGCGTATGCGTGCAACAAATCACGCGCGGTCGCCTCCAAAAACTGCCAGCGAGCAATCTCCGCCGGAAGCACATCGTTCATGCCCTTGACGGGCTGGATCATCGAAGCAGTCATGGAGCAGTCGATCGGGTGTTGCGCGCCGCGGCACGTTGTACGTTGCCCGCAGCATCGATGGTGACGAAAGCCGTTGCGTTATAGATGAACGCAGGCGGCAAGGTAATCGGACGCCCGTCGATCTCGATGGTGACGGCATCGGCGCGACCGAGCACCACGCTGAACGGCGCATCGCCGCGTAGTGCGAGCGGGGTTCCGGCCGTCGCGTTACCGTAATAGCGACGCCGATTGTTTGCGTCGTACACCTCGATCCAGGATGACTGACGTGGCACGAGTCGCAAAACGGCAGCGCCGGTCGCTATTGGCGTTGCCGCGGCAGGCGGTGCCGAGACGGGTGCGGGCACAGGCGCGGTTACAGCTTCAGGCGCAGGCGTAGATGTCGGTGTCGTTACGGGTGCAGCGGCAGGTGCCGGCATCGGCTCCGAGACGGCTGCCGGTGTTGGCGCTACTGCGGCGGATACGCCCGTCGAATCCCAACCCAAAATCAACCAAGCCGCCACAGCGATGAACGCCGTGATACCCGCCACCATGGCGCGACGCGTCCACACTTTGGGATCTACCGTACGCACCGGGGCACGAGGAATACGCGCCAGATCAGGCTCCGCGAGTTTCTCCGCGCGAAGCGTGGCCCACGCACTCATCAATTGCTCGGTCGGAGCACCGAGGTAATCCGCGTAACGACGCAAGTGCCCTTGCACGAAGACCGGCGCGCCCAATTCTTCGAAGCGATCCGCCTCGAGCGCGCGCAGCAGTACCTCATCACAATGCAGCTGCGTCGACGCCTCGGCGAGACTTACGCCCTTGGCAGCACGCGCCGTCGAGAGCAGTGTGCCGATCGAATCGCTCACGGGGCGAGTCCCGCTGCCATGGCGCCCGCGAGCTTGTCGCCCAAGCGAATTCGGGTGCGATCGTTCACCTTGCCCGCCAACTGACCACATGCCGCATCGATGTCATCACCGCGGGTGCGCCGAATGGTCGCCAATACCCCACGCTGGATCAGCTCATCACGAAAACGCGTAATCACCGGCATCGGAGAGCGGCGGTAACTCGTGCCGGGAAAAGGATTGAACGGAATCAGATTCAGTTTGGCAGGACGGCCTTTGAACATCTTCGCGAGTGCACGCGCGTGCTCGAGTTGGTCATTCACGCCGTCGAGCATCACGTATTCGAAGGTCACGCTGCGACCGTTCTGCTCATCGATATAGTGCCAGCAGGCTTCGAGCAACTCGGCAATCGGATGCTTACGGTTGATCGGAACGAGCTCGTTACGAAGCTCATCGTTCGGCGCATGCAGTGAGACTGCGAGCGCGCAGTTCACCTCCTCGGCGAGCTTGTACATCTGCGGAACGAGACCCGAGGTCGAGAGAGTCACGCGACGGCGCGAAATATCGAAGCCGAGATCATCGAGCAAAATGCGAATGGCGGGCACCACATTGCGAAAGTTCGCGAGCGGCTCGCCCATCCCCATGAAGACGACGTTGGTGATGCGTCGATCGCCGCCCGGTTCAAAACCGAGTTCGCGATTCGCCAGCCACACCTGACCCACGATCTCGGCAGTCGAGAGATTGCGGTTGAAGCCCTGCTGTGCCGTCGAGCAAAAAGAACAATCGAGCGCGCAACCGACCTGCGAGGAAATACAGAGCGTGCCGCGATCGACCTCCGGGATGAACACCATCTCGAAGGCCTGCGAACTATCGGCACGCAGCAGCCACTTGCGAGTGCCATCGGCCGAGTCGTGCCGCGAGACGATCTCTGGCACGCGGATTTCGGCGCAGTCTTGCAGCTGCGTACGGAAATCTTTGGCGAGATCCGTCATGGCGGCAAAGTCGCCCTCCGCGCGCTTGTACATCCAGCTCATCAGCTGGCGCGCGCGGAAGGGCTTGTTACCGAGGCCGCCCACGAACGACTCCAGCTCGGCTTTCTCGAGCCCGAGCAGATTCGTTCGCGCGGTGGCAGCTTCGGTCATGACGTCGATCGCGAGCGATCAGCCGCGCGGGCAGATCTCGATGCCACGGAAGAAGTACGCGATTTCCTGGGCGGCCGTCTCCGGGCCGTCGGAACCGTGCACCGTGTTCGCCTCGATGCTTTGGGCGAGGTCGGCGCGGATCGTGCCCGGAGCCGCCTTCTTCGGATCGGTGGCACCCATGATCTCGCGGTTCTTCGCGATGGCGTTCTCGCCCTCGAGCACCTGCAACACCACCGGGCCCGAGGTCATGTACTTCACGAGATCGTTGAAGAACGGGCGCTCACGATGGACGGCGTAGAAACCCTCCGCCTCGGACTTGGACAGATGCACCATGCGAGCGGCGACGATCTTGAGACCCGCCTGCTCGAAGCGACGATAGACCTCACCGATGAGGTTGCGAGCGACGCCGTCAGGTTTGACGATCGAAAAAGTGCGTTCCAAGGCCATGCGAAACATCCTTCAAGGTTTGTTGGAAAAAAGGGTAGCCGCGTAGTGTACCCGCGAGAGCCCCACCCCGGCAACGCGAGGAAGCGCGCAAGTGACTGGATGGCAAGGTTTTTTTAAACGCTGAAGCTTTCTCCGCAACCACATTCGCCCTTGACGTTGGGGTTGCGGAACTTGAAGGCCTCGTTCAGGCCCTGCTTCACGAAGTCGATCTCGGTGCCATCGATCAGCGGCAGGCTGGCGGGATCGACGAAAACCTTCACGCCACGATCTTCGAAGACGAGGTCTTGGGGTTCAGTCGAGTCGGCGTAATTGATGACGTAGGCAAACCCGGAGCAACCGGTCTTGCGCACCCCGAGTCGCAGGCCGATACCTTGGCCGCGGCTCTCCAGGAAGTTCTTCACGCGATCCGCCGCAGCGGGCGTCAAGGAAATCGTCATGGTCTCGTGTCACCTCGTGAGTGGTTCGATTCTAGCGCCTCTTTGGCGGCGCGCCACGCATCTTCGACCCGAATCAAGCGCCCAAGTTTCTCAATCGGCACCTGAAATTGTCTGGCCCACTGCGACGGGTCGCCAAGATCGGCGGTCTCGGGCCTACACCCTAACCACTGTCGCTCAAAAGCCTGCAGCACCCGCCACAGATCCGGGCAGGCGAAGGCCCGGAAACGGACGGCCGCGATCCGGCCGTTTCCATCGAGAGCGAGGTAGCAGCGGACCCGCATCCCCTCGCGATGGGAACCTGCCTCCCCGACCGCCCACGCCGAGTTGAACGCGAGCATCGGCTCGGGGACTGACTCGGCATCTCGATCACGCAGCTGTGATACCGCGCGACGAATCACGGTGGCAGCGAACCTCGCCTGCTCCACGGTATTGCCGCGACCGAACGCCACTCGCAGCGTCGAACGGGCCCACTCCGCTGGCACGCCTTGGGCACGCAAGACGTACGAGGGTTCGCCGGAGGCCGAGTCGCAAGCCGCGCCGCTCGAGACGGCGATCTCAGGCAGAGCTGCCAGCAGACTCTCCCCTTCGACGCGTTCAAAAGTCACGGATACCAGCCCGGGCAAGCGTCGCTCCCGGTGATCGTTGAAACGCACACCGTCAAGGTCAGCGATGACGAGCTTGAACTCACGCACCAGCGCGGCGGCCTGTTCGGCATCGCCGGTCATTCGAATCGCCGCGAGGCGCGCAGCGGCAGCGAAGCCCGCGATTTGGTGGGTCGCCAAGGTACCGGGGCGAAGACCGCGCTCGTGGCCACCCCCGTAACTGAGAGGCTCGAGCCACGGCCTCGCGCGGGCCGACACATACAGCGCACCGATACCCTTCGGCCCGTACATCTTGTGTGCCGACAGCGACAACAGATCGACATCCAGCGCGCGTGTATCGATCGGCAACTTGCCGGCCGATTGCGCCGCATCGACGTGCAGCAAGACGCCCGCTTCGCGACACACACGAGCGATCGATGCGATGTCCTGTACGACGCCCGTCTCGTTGTTGGCGTGCATGATCGACACCAATTGTGTGTCGCTACGCAACGCGCGACGTAGCGCCTCGGGATCGATGAGACCGTCGGCTTGCGGTTCGAGCCAGGTGATCTGCCAGCCGCGTTTCTGCAGGTATTTGCAGGGATCGAGTACCGCCTTGTGCTCGGTACGCGAGGTGACGAGGTGACGACCCAGATCGTGGCGTCCACGCGCGATACCGAGAATGGCGAGGTTGTCGGACTCGGTCGCACCGGAAGTGAAAATGAGTTCGCGCGGATCAGCGCCGATCAATGCAGCGATGTCGCCTCGCGCCTGCTCGATGAGATCGGCGGCCAGCTTGCCGAAGTAATGCGTGCTCGAAGCGGGATTACCGACGCCCGCATCACCCGAGAGGCAATCACGCATGACATCGATCACCTCGGGATCACAAGGCGTCGTCGACGCGTGATCGAGAAATATCGGTGCTGCCGACAAGGTCACTCGCGCGGTCCTGCCTGACGGCGCTTGTTCTGTATGGCCGTGAGGATGCCACGCATGATGTTGGCCTCGTTCTGATCGAGTTCGGCGCGATTGATGAACCGGCGGATGCGTTCCATCAAATGTTTACCGCTCGCCGTTCGATCGCGAAAACCGATCTCCTGCAGCACCTGCTCGAGGTGCACATACAGACGCTCCATGTCGTCCGCCGGTGCCAGCGGGACGGTGGGCGGCGGCGATTCGTGCCGAGCACCGCGGGCGCGATACACCTCGTAGGTCACCAACTGCACCGCCATCGCCAAATTCAGCGATGCGTATTCGGGATTAGCCGGGATACGCAGCAGCAGATGCGCGAGCGACAACTCGGCATTGGTGAGACCCGTGCGTTCGTTGCCGAACATCAATGCAACCGGGCCCCGAGCCGACTCCTCGACGACACGCGCCGCTGCATCGCGCACGTCGAGCACTCGGAAGTTTTGATCGCGATCACGCGCCGTGGTCGCCACCACCAGGCCGCAGCCCGCGAGCCCATCCTCGATTCGATCCACCACCCTCGCCTGCTCGAGCACGTCGGTGGCGCCCGAGGCGCGCGCGCTGGCCTCGCTGTGCGGAAACTCGCGCGGCCGGACGAGTACGAGCTGCGAGAGGCCCATATTTTTCATGGCGCGAGCCACCGCCCCGATGTTGCCGGGGTGGGATGTCTCGATGAGAACGACACGGATGTCAGCGGGGGTAGGTATCACGCATGGTATTCTAGCGGCGTTTTCCATCGCTCTTTGCCAACATGCAGCCATTACTCAACATCGCCGTACGCGCAGCACGTCGTGCGGCCGAGGTCATCGTCCGCAGCCTCAATCGTCTCGATTCGCTCGAAATCTCGAGCAAGAGTCGTAACGATTTCGTGACCGATGTTGACCGGGCTGCCGAGGCCGAGATCATCGCCACCATCCGTCGCGCGTATCCGGACCACGCCTTCCTATGCGAGGAGAGTGGCGCGATCGGCTCGAGTCCCTTCGAGTGGGTGATCGATCCGCTCGATGGCACGACGAACTTCATCCACGGCTTTCCGCAGTTTTGTGTCTCGATCGCCTGCCGCATTCGTGGACGGGTGGAACATGGGGTCATCTACGATCCGATGCGCCAGGAAGTCTTCACCACCTCGCGTGGCGACGGCGCCCATCTCGAGAACCGGCGCATTCGCGTGACGAATCTGCGCGGACTCGAAGGTGCGCTGATCGGCACCGGCTTCCCTTATCGTGCGAACACACAACATCTCGATGCCTACATGGCGATGCTCAAGGACGTGATGATCGCTAGCGCCGGCGTACGTCGCCCGGGCTCCGCGGCACTCGATCTCGCCTATGTCGCCGCCGGGCGCACCGATGGTTTCTTCGAGATCGGACTCGGTCCTTGGGATACGGCGGCCGGAACGCTGCTGATCGAAGAGGCCGGCGGTCGCGTCGGCACCTTGAGCGGGGGCGAATACACGCAAGGCGGCAATATCATCGCCGGCTCACCGAAGGTTTACGATGCGCTGGTCGCGCTCTGTAAGCCGCATCTCACCGACGCCCTGCGCGAGGGTTGAGTCGTCCCTTACCGGACGATGACCTAAGGAACGATGGTCGTAAAAAGGTAGACCGCGAAGATCACCAGATGCACGGCGCCCTGCAGCACCGTGGTTCTGCCGGTACTGAACGACTGGGTACAGACCAGCAGCGACAAGCCGAGCAGCACGATTTCTTTGGGGCCCAAGCCGAGCTCCAGTGTCCATCCCATCACGATCGAGATGACGGCGAGCGTCGGAATCGTCAGACCAATCGAGGCCAGTGCCGAACCTAGCGCGAGATTCATGCTCGTCTGCAAACGGTTGGCACGAGCGGCGCGAAAAGCCGCAATACTCTCGGGCAATAGCACCAAGGCTGCGATGAATACACCCGCCGCTGCCACTGGCGCACCAATCGAGCGGGCTAGACCATTGAGACCGGGCGCGAGCGCTTTTGCCAACAAGACGACGGCCACCAGCGCCAGCACCAACGCGACGAAGGTCCACCCTAGCGGCGCACGCTCGACGTGTACCGCCGGTGCTTTGCCATCGGACAGGGCAGAAGTCTCGGCCAAGATTTTCTCGTGGATTTCATCCAGAAAATAATCGCGGTGCTTGATCGTCTGAATGAAGACGAATGCACCGTAGAGCACGAGCGATACGAAGCCCACGAACGCCAACTGCGGCATCGAGTAGGCACCGCCGGGCGCGGAGGTGGTGAAATTCGGCAGTACCAGAGTCAGCACCGACAACGCCGTGAGCGTGGCGAGCGCCGCACTCACACCACGCCGCGTAAAGGTCTGCTCGCCATGCAACAAGGCGCCCGATAGCAGACACAGTCCCACCATACCGGTGATGATGATCATCACGGCGGCAAACACCGTGTCACGTACCAGCGTGGGCACCGGCCCATCACCACTCAGCATCAAAGAAATGATCAGCGCCACCTCGATGATGGTGACCGCGACAGCGAGCACCAGCGTGCCGTAGGGCTCGCCTACCCGCTCAGCGATGACCTCGGCGTGATACACCGCGGCCAAAACGACGAAAACCAACACAGACACGGTCGAGGCAACGGCGATCGACTCCGGGAGTCTGCTACCGAACACGCCGAGCGCCAGACCCAACAACGGAACCCATGCTTGCCAACGGGGCACGGCGTTCATAGGACTACTCTCCGGCGGCTTTGCGCTCGAGACTATCGACGACCGCCGTCGTCACCATGTCAGCACCGACGTTGACCATGGTTCGAGTCATGTCGAGCAAGCGATCGGCACCGAGGACGATACCAATCCCCTCCGCGGGCACACCGAAAGTGATCAAGAGACCCGCGATGATCGGCAAAGAGCCACCCGGGATACCGGCCGCCGCTACGGCGCCCAGCACGGCGAGCAGCAACAGCGTGGTTTGCTGGGCAAAGTCGAGATGAATGCCAAATACCTGAGCCACGAAAAGCACTACGCAACCCTCATAAAGGGCGGTACCTGCCATGTTCATGGTGGTGCCGAGCGGCAGTACGAAACCCGCCGTCGTCGGCTTGATACCGAGATCACCGCGCGCCGACGCAAGTGCCGCGGGCAAAGTCGCACTGCTCGAGCTCGTCGAAAAGGCCGTCACGAGCACAGGGCGGATCGCGCGCCAGAACTGCATCGGTGAATAGCGCGAGAACAGTTTCAGCCACAGCGACATCGTGCCGAAGAGATGTACCAACATCACGACGAGACAGCCGATGACGAAAAGACCGAGCGCGATGAGGATGTCCCAACCGATCTTGACCACGACGCTGTAGATCATCGCCGGAACGGCATAGGGTGCGATGCGCAAAGCGAACTGCACGATACCGGTCATAAGTTCGGCGACGAGCTCGAGCCCCGACTGCAGTTGCTCACGCCGGCGTCCACCGACTCGAATGGCCGCCGCCCCCAACAAGATCGCAAACAAGATCAGCGGCAGCACTTCACCGAGGGTGCCGCGCTGATTGCCCGTGATCGCACCGATGAGATTACGCGGCATGAACATGTCGACAACGGTCTGCAGACTCATGGGCGGCTGTTCGGCGTGGCGCTCGATCAGTTTTTCACTATCGCCACCGTACGCGCTAACCAATCGAGCTTGCGTGTCGGGATCCAGAGCGGCCCCAGGTTGCAGCACGTTCATCATGACGAGGCCGAGCACGCAGGCAATCGACATGTTGAGGACGAACAACGTGAACGTGCGCGCCGACAGCGGACCGAGACGCGAAAGGTCACCGAGTTGCACGACACCCGCGGCCAGTGATGCAAAGACCAGCGGCATCACCACGAAAAACAGTAGCCGCAGAAAGATCTGACCGAGCGGATCGAAGATCGCAACCGAAAGCGCTTGCGCGCCCTCGAGCACAGCGGGCACTTCGGCACCCACGATCAACGTGAGGGCGCCCGCAAGGGCGCCCACCACGAGACCGATCAGGATGCGATTGGCGAGCTTCGGATCAGACTCAGCCATGCGCGTCGATCACTTCTTCGAACGCGCGAGCGGGCTGTTGCGGAAGCCGTAGAGGAAGTACAGCGCCAAGCCGGCAAGACTCCAGTAGACGAAGGTGAGCTGTGTCGACGGCGGCAACGAGAAGAACAGGAAGCCACAACCGAGCAACGCCAACGGACCAACCACCCACACCGCCGGCGTGCTGAACGGTCGGTGACGATTCGGCTCACGCACACGCAGGATCAGCACACCGACAGAGACCGCCATGAACGCGAACAGCGTGCCACTGTTGGCGATATCCGCGAGCACTCCCACCGGGAAGAAGGACGCAAACACAGTGACCGCCACACCCGTGATGATCGTCACGACGTACGGCGTATGGAACTTCGGGTGCACCTTGGTCAGTGTGTTAGCCGCCGGCA
>JACCDI010339899.1_pt1 | contig 10996 bp, 8 predicted proteins | sample 7442791 | NCBI WGS metagenome assembly JACCDI01 (sample SAMN15323434, study PRJNA562643) | freshwater metagenome | isolation source: river surface water | place: USA:Blue River Watershed | collected 2017-08-15
GAATGACTACGTCCAGATTGAAACAGGGTATGGTAGGAATTGAATGTGATTGATCCAAATGTTCTGATCCTGTTTGGTCATGTTCTTGATTTTGGAATGGATGTAAGGTCAGAAACAAGCTATCATGTGACGCTCTTACAGAGGAAGGCCCCACAGAAGTGTCCCTGCTGACTAGGTGGCATTGGCATACTGCCTGCACTGGAGTAGATAATATTTTGGTTTCTTGTCTGGCTTTCCAGCCTTAGTTGGTCTGCCATTGTTTGGGGGGTGGATTGGCTGCTACCTGTTACCATTGGGTAGGAATGTGGCAGTGGTGTGGGTTGTGATGTGGGTTGTTGTTTGGTGTGAACCAAAGCCTCTTTGCAAAAATGTGCAGTTTTAATCTGTTTCATTTTTGTTTCAGGTCAGTATCATCGTAGAGAGGTGTGCTGAAAGAGCATGACTTCTGTGGCAGCCATGGCAAGTTGGTCAAGGCAGATAGCGAGAGATTTCTGTGCCCAGTCCAACGCGTTTTATTGTCCAGTTGTTGGAACAATTCAAATGAAGTTGGTCTGGATTGAGGGTCTCTATCCCAACACATTGAAAGATGTTGTCAAGGCACGCAATATCTGTAAAGGAGACTAGTTGCGCCTGCCTGTCCCTTGCCATGTCCAACAAGGGCCTTTTGGAATTTGCATTGCTGAGTTGCTTTGCATCTTTGTGTGAGTGACATTATTATGGTTGCACTGTATGGCTGTGAAAAGGCAACAGAGGAAGACTAGGTTGGCACAGACTTCTAAACCTGTAGACTGTTGTATATCCATATTGACCCTCACCAAAGTGTCAACCTTGGTTAGGTTATTGGAAGATTTAGCAAGGAGAAGTTATACTTCCCTGATGGTCATGAAGGAGGTGGTGGATGCTGTTGTGGAGGACATGGGCACAAGGGTAAGGACACTGAAACCATTTCTGTCCTTACCATCTGCAAACTTTGTGATGCCCTGTGTTCAAAATTGTCCATAGACAAGATGGCCTTTGAAGATGGTGCTCATGTTGCAAGGTAACACTTAATTCTTGAATTGTAGTTGCGTTCATTAACCATCGTGTTGAGAAAATTTAAAATGACATTCGATAGGTAAGTTATGCAGTGTGCACTATTGTCAATATCTCCAATTTTGATTGCTGTTTTGGTGAGCTGTTGTGGGCTGATGGTATCAGTTTGTTGATTGTAGGAGGCAAAGATAAGGCAGAAACATGCAAGGCAGTTTTTCAAAAGGGGTATGCTTCTATGCAGATGGTTGGGGTGTAGGGGAAGTGGTGGTTGTGGTTGTGGCTTTGTTGGGATTGTCATTGGTGAGGGCTGTTTTGTCATCCATTTTGTCACTGCTGATTTTTGTTTTAACTGTTGCGGTTCCTTGTCTGGGCCACCATGCATTTGATCCAGAGAGCTTCTACATGAACCAAGAAGAGTTCCTCATTGCCCTCTGACAGGTCCATAAGCGAGCTTGTGGTTGCCAATGTCCAAGTCTGGTCCTTGTGGAGTTTTGGGAGGAGTGATTCAGCAGCCTCAGAGATCAGGGTCTTTTCCTGAAGTTCAGCCATCCAAGTCTGGACTGCATGAGCCAGAAATCTCCCAAGGCTGTTCAGATGTAATTCAAATGGAATAGAAAAGCACACTGGATTTTTGACAAAACAGAGATTGCCATTGCCTGGATCAACACAGGGTAATAGTTGCCGTAACTCCAACACCTTGGATGCATCAAACCTCTTTCTTGCATAGAAACTGCTGCAGCTGGTAGAGGCTGGAATACTAACAAGGAGATTCCCAAGAACCAATGAGTTTGTACTTGCTAAAGCTAGAGATGCTGGATTGTTAGAGGTGGTGCCAAGGATTAGCTTGGTATCATCTGAGGTTGTGATGATAGAGGGAAGGAGAAGGGGTTGGATTCACTTTGCATTGTGACAAAAGGGTGCTTGCCAACTTGGTGCTGGTAAGGAGGTTTCCATGGTCAATGTCTGCAAGGTGGGTGATGAACCTGTCAACCCTCTTGTTGGGGGGTTTGTAGATGTCCCTTGATGTGGTAATTCAGCTGATGACTTTGGGGACATAGGTCAATAAGGAGGGGGTAGTGGTGGAAGTCCCTGTGGATTTTGGGGTTGAATGCAATGAGGTGGGATGCTGAGATAGAAAGGAGTTGTCATGCAAGAGACAAGGGATTGTTGAGGTTTGCAAGCATTTGTTCATGGCTTAATGAGTTTGGATTGCCTCAGGAGAAAGTAGGTTAGGATTTGCTAAGGGCAAGATGGTATCAAGGGAAAAGGAGTGATTATACAGGGCAACAGGGACAGCCAATGCTGTGGAGTTTGTAGGACGACCAGAAGTTATGGTGGCGGAGAGAGTTGATAGGAGGTGTGAGTTGAGAAGGATGGAAAACAAAAACTAAAGCCCTAAGACTCTTAGAATTTGAAGAAGTTGTGCTAGTAGAGAGATTCTGCATCCCACTTGCTTAAGGTGCTACATGACAGGACATTAGAAGTCTGGCTTCTGTGTGTGTGTTTGAGTTGTTTATTGATAGTCCATTCAGCCTGGCCTTTGTCTGCCTTTAAAACTCCTACACCAAAAGACATAAAAACAGTTTTTAGCACCCATGAGACCACTTGAACATTAAGAGGTAACCATTATCATCATTTGAGATCAAAACCTTTTAGTACAATATTCAGGCTAGGTAATGATGTGATCATGTGATGATTGGGTAATTGAGGAAGAAGCTTTACATTGAGATGAAACAAATATATTCAAGTGAATTGTTGGCTTGTGTTAAGCACTGACTTTGGATAATTCTTCAATCAAAAATCATAAAAAGCATGATGGGGATATCATGATGAGGAAGTAAAATTCCTTAGAGGGTGACTAGATATGTTACTATTATGATTGTATAGTAGTACCAATGCATGCTGGCTAAAAATTATGTTAGACTATTAGTATGTGTTGAGCTATTTTCTATATTTTATTTTGTGATTCTGACATTGAAATACAGAAAAAGGAGTTTGCAGATATTATATCTATTTTCAAATTAACTATTTTCAAAATATAAGTCTATCTATTTTTAAAATTCCTGTCAATTTTAATCAAATTTGATAGGTGTCTCTATTTTAGGGATGTTTGATCAACTTTGTGGATATTGAACGGTGTGCACAGCAATAGAAAATGTAACAGACCAACAACTGCAATGTCCATTGTTGATAATGTTGAGTCAAGCCAGGGAGGAGAGAATTTGGCTTCCTATCCTGATGATCCAAATGCTAATCCCCCTCCTTGATACTAACTGTGCTAATGGACTAAGCTTGGATGCAATTGAGGAAAAAATTGTCACTGTAAGGAAGGTGCCATCTTCTTTAAAAGCCCTCCTCAAGTGGATTTAGCAAGTAGAAAAGTTCATTTGACTAGGCTTCCCAAAAATCCAAACCAACATTATCACTCCTGTGAATCAATTTGTTCATGTTGTTATCAAAAAACATATCCACATCCAAAATCTATTTATATACATTGTCTTTACTTCATAATTGCGTATTCCCCCCAACATTATTTTGTTCATACATGTTCTCAGACTTGGGATCTTCTCCAATATCAGTGATGTACAACCATTGCATTTTGTGAGAAATGCAGTTTGATGGTATAATAAACATCATCAACAAGATGCAAGCAGATGGGGGTTGGTAAGAATGTGAATTTTTCCTCAGCACCTCAAATTCACAATCCATGTTTTCATGACATGATTGCTGCCATTTTTCAAATTTTGTTTCCATATATGTTGATGGAGCAGAGGATAGATTTCATCAACCAAAAAATGTAAAATTTTCACTCAGTATTTCAAATTTAAAATCTATATTTTCCATACTTCTATCCAGAAAATATTTGTGAAGATTAATCCTCTCCCAAATGTTTAAATCATTGAGTGCATCTGCAAGTCAAAAGTCACAATACCAGAAAAGAATTTGTAATCACAACTTGCCTGACTAATAGAGTTGGAAAACCTTATTTTCCAACATGCTGACTGTTGAGAGAATGTGGACAATTTTTCCAGGGCACATGCATGCAATTTAAACTACCAATCATTCCTGGAATGCTATATTCATTGTTGTGTATCTCTGACACCTTGGCTACATTGCTTTGCATCAACAGCCTTGTGTACTTTTCCACTATATCACTATCGTTGAAAACCCCTCTTGCAAGCTTTGATACAGCTTGCCTGGGAGTATTTTCTCCTATCTGAAAATAGTTGGAAACAGCACTTAATGAAAACAATATGAAACAACTTAAAATGCTGCTAAAAAATCACCTCCAGCTTGAGTTTACTTCATTTGGTGCAATCATTTCCATCTTGTCAGTATTTATCTTTCTTTGCAAGAGATCAAAGAATATATTCAACATGGATGGAGTTATTCAAAAATGGCAGTTGAATTGCTAGTTGTAAAAATGAGAGTCAGCCAAGAGATAGCCTGAAATTACATATTTGAAGTCATGCTTGCAATCATATTTGATGATTTGACGTTTTTTTCTTTTTCTTCTATTTCTGTTGAGGTTGTCATTGTCATAATCAATGTTGTCTGGAGTAAGAAGAGCGGCATCGAAGAAAAGTGTAACAGTCTCCAACTGCATCGAAATCCAGCTGCTTGAGTGTATTGATGATGGGGAACCATGTTGGTTTTTTGTGATGATATTTGTCGATGTGAAGGAAGTGACCTACTTTTTTAACTTACCCACTTGTGCACATGTTAAGCTTTATATCTATAAATAAAATGATGGACTGAGATCTGAGATATAAATGGACAAACAATATAGGTAGCATGACAGCTCAACTCGTGACAATAGTTTTTAATGCAATCAAACTGATTACAACTCATTGGACACCAAAAATATTCAACTTAAGATATTTCGTGGGTATTTTTATTTGTTCTTCACATGACTTTTGTACTGGACATAATGCGCGATCAATCACAATGTACAAAAAAAACAATCATTGATGTTGGGAGGGCATCATATTTATAATATGAATCAGCTTGCTTTTTTTTATCATCGTAAAAAAATATTGCCGTCAGCTTCTGAATGTAAACATCATGATTCGTCTTCGACTGCTGAGCGAACGAGTTTGGCAATAGTTATCGCTCGCTCTGATGCCCATTCTGACGATTTCTGTGAAACGGAACAAATCTTGATTGGATCAGTTTTGCCAAAGCGAAGTTGGCGATCTTGTTCAAACAGAACCGTCTTGATGTGATCTTGTCGATGCTTCAAAGCTTTTGCAGTCATGGATGGTGTGATGAAGTTTTCAGCGCCGATTAGGCAGATAGAATCGTCACCTTCGAATCTTTGGTACTTTTCCATGCCGCACCCAGGGGCGAACATGACGGTCCTCATGGCCATCCAGTATTGACGTCGTATTTCATTTGTTTCGTCCTTGGAGAGCCACACGGAATCCTTGTATCCGATGACGATGTTTTCCACCACGTTCATTTGGGAAAACTCGTCGAAAACAACTGTTCTTTGTTGGAAGCCTTGATGTGGAAAGTCAACGATGAGATCGGTGTTCATTTTTAGCAATTCTGGCAATAACAGTGCTTGGGATAGCGAGATAGAGTGGGTGTGGCAATTAAGATAATATGTTTATATGATGCTTTGAAAACCGATGTGAATAGCAACAATTTTTTTTATGTGGGGGTTCGAGTTGGTGGGTGATTAGTTGTTCAATCGTACTATGGCTCTTTCTCTCCTTCAATCGGAGAGAGCTAGTAGGATACGTCTCGCTAGAGAGGTACAAAATATTGATATCGGCGTTTTGTTCAAGTATTGATCCTAATAGTTCACATCCCATCTCTATGAAATAATTTTATCAGAAGAACCGGCGATACCTCTAGGCCTTCTCAATTTATCTTACTCTACGTACCGAACATGAACTCATCATAACAATATGATTTCATTTCAAAAATACTGACAAAATATCTGATGAATTTAGAGAACCTAGAAGAACTCCCGCGCACTTGTCCTTTAGTAAATCTCGCCGGACTTTTTTATCATGTATTATTTTTTAGTAACGCAGTTCCATGACCATGCATATCATCATTATGAAAAACACGTCAACCTTAGCTTTTCGCTCAAGCAATACATCATGATGTAGTTGTTTAATAAAACTCAAGCTTCCCCTACGTAACATACTTGCTAATATCTTTCGACCGCTTCTTTTCGTGTCGAATATATTATAAAATACAAAATAATACTTCATTGTCATACCGAACAGATAGGAACAGAAGAGAACTTCTCTCACTATGTCATCCATCTTTTTAACGGCACGAGTTCTTTACGTGTTACAGTAAAAACCTAATTTGGATCTCTATTAACGCGAGTTGATAGTACGGACTACACCATTCTGTACAAGTTTATTGTCCAAACTCCGGATTCCCCTCCTAACATCCCCTTCATCACGAGGAAACTTTCATCCGAATATCTATTTGATGTTGTGTAATTTGACTTGGATTGATTGGTTACAAATGATTGAACAATAGAGCACTACTTTTTGTTCTTTTTTAGTGGCACTTGATTGTCAAAAGTCTGTTTTTTTTCGTGATATAGTACTAAATCCTATGTAGAGATGATCACACCAAAATTTTTCAGGTTTCACTTTTCAGCCTTCAAGTTTTTGTTTGTGATCAGAGGTCCAACTTTTGGTGATCATGCCTCAGTGAAAACAGAAGATAACCCATGTTGCATACGTACTATCGCAGAATTTTGAATAGATTCCTGAACATGAGCTAAGAATAAAAAATGATTGCTCAAAAGTTATTTTTGATTACAGTCAACCTCCTAAATTTAGGTTGGATGATAACCTCCGAAAGTCTTGACAGCTATGGCTACTTTGCTGCACTATATATCAGCTAACAAGAATTTTAGTCAAATATCACCAAGCAAAAGTGGTAGTTAGGATTGTAATGAATATTTGTGCAACAGGATTTTTACTGGATGTATTAGATGATAGTTTAGATCAAAAACTCATTCTCCCAATTTTATGATCAAAAAATGTTAATCAGTTTTTTCATCCCATAACAAGTTCTTACTTTTTTACAAGTATGAAACTGTAGTACATACCAAACTATGAAATGGTATATAAATATGGATAAATAGGAAATTTGTTTTTATGGTGATGAGAGATGTAAGATGATGAGACAATAGAGGCAGAGATGATAAATTTTTTATTTGATTTTTATGGATATGAACTTTAGATGATCAAATGAATGTGATTTAATTTTTAAGAAATTGAGAAGTGATCAGGGACACAAAATGATGGTTATGGTGATGAAAAGATGATGAATTTTCAGCATTTTATATATGCTGACTCAAATCTTTGATAAAGAAGCAAGTCATGATATGCATGGGTTATCAAGGTTTTTTGTTTGATGGATGATACCAAATCTTGTGCAAAATGAACCAGGACTAACACAGAATGACTTTGAATCTTTATGATAAGAAGTGGAATATTGAAAATGATTCTACAGACAGATATCTTAAAATTATCTCTTGGCATTCTTGTGAAAAGCTTAATTTCTCTACATGTAACTCAAACACAATTCTATATTGAGCAATAAAAAATATATCTCACTTTAGTTAATGTGAGTCAATGATTCCTGACAAATTGTGATTCAAAGTGGTAGTTTACTGTTATCAGTAAAAACTATTCTGAATATTTTTGCAATATTTAACAGTGGACAGAGTATAAAAATTCTTTGACATAAAAATATTGTTTAGGACCACTTCAGGAATTCCAACAATGTGCCCATATGTGTTGGCAATTGCTGGATTGAAATAAAAATGAACAATTTATTGTGGTTTGAAGTTCAGCTATGAAAGATGTCATCTCACATATGGAATATTCACCAGATGATCAAATGGTCATGGGATGATATAGATTTTGAGATGAAATTATGCCTACAATCCCAAACATCATCATCACCCCATGTGCTATCATCACACCACAAACAGCACCACAACCATCATCACAACAGCACTGATTGTCAACCAAAACTGCTTTATTGAAGAGGCAAGAGTGGCTTAGATAATAATCATCATGGTAATTTCATCTGAGTTGAGGAGATAGAGGATTGAGGCAATATATAAGGTGTTAATAGAGTTTGTCATTTGGCTGTTGGGTGTATATTATAAATTTACACACTTTTTTAAATAGTTTTGAAAATGACCTTTAATGTTTTTGTTACTAGAAAACAACCTTGCTTGGATGATTAAATTTGCTAATTGGGAAAATTTAATATGCCCATTTCTTGATGACTCCTTCCATAGGCCGCGGCCTCCTTGTTAATTGCAGTAGGTACATGCTGAAATATTACTGGAGGTGGGTTGTGGTGTGATGACAGAGTGCAGTTTTGCTGCAGGATGGTGGTGGGGTAATGATAATATGATGGGGAGATTGAAAAGGACAATGACAGGACAAGTTGGGATGGTTGGGGTGATTGGGATGGTGGGATAGAATTTTCAGATCATCCCAATCTTCCTCCGTCATATGCATTGTTGGTGAACTACACAAATTTGAACAACGACACTTTGAATTATGAATTGTGAAAATGTGGGTACAGAAGCCGACAACATGTAGAGAAAACATGAAGTGACAAAGCAGGAAAGATAAAGGAAAGATAGGGGCATGTCCTTTGCACATGCACCTGATGTCACCCAACCACAGACAGACAACAGACAGGAAGAATGAAAATTCACAAATATCCTAAAAGTTCATGTTCGACACAACTTGGCATAAAACAGTGGGATAATTTATTGTCAAAAGACTAAATAATAAGTGATTATGTATCAAATATTTGTTTATCATCCTCTAATGTCTGGCAATTGACTTGTTAAAAGACATTCTTTATATATGACAATCAAAAACAAATTATGATATACACAACAATAAGTAGAAGAAAAATATCATATCAAGTAGGAAATATTTTTTAGGAACAAACTTGGAATTTTTAATAGTGTCTGTGGAGTGTTAAGAGAATGAAATTGAATTTGTCACAATTTTATGGTATTAAAAATCTGCAGGTGACCAAAGTTGGCTGTGCATGAGTCAGTTATAGAATCTTATGTATAATATCCACATGGAAGCCAAATTTCTACTTCTGTTACCAAAAGAAGCCCCAGAAGACCCACAATGCAAGATATATGACACATAGTTAAAGAGCTGAGAGTACCAGATTTTTAATGATGTGCATTATGTATAATGTTATGTGTTGGGAAAAAATGTTTACAATGTAGTCAAATGACCCACTTTTTGTTTGAACTAGTCACTCACTTGACAAGGGGGCATAAATTGACCCAATTGAAGATCTCCTAATTGTCCAGAAATGCAGAATCATACACTAAACAAAATATCTCCATATCCAAGACAGAAAGACCCAATTGAAGGTTTCCTAATTGTCCAGAAATTCAGCATCATAAACTAAACAAACTATCTCCAGATCCAAGACCGATATGGTCTACAATCTTTCCTTTTCAGGTTTGAGATTTTTCATGTATTTTGACATTGAAGGCAAGGTCAAATTGATATTAGAGGCTAGTTTGACAACATTTCTACCAAATCAATCATGTGTAAGATCCAAAACATTCTTGATCACCTGCAAAAGCAACGATGAAAAATAGATTTCCTATTTCCATTTGAAAAAGACAGTACTCCTTCATAAATTTGAAAGTACTTAGTAGAATTTTTCTTGTTATCGTCGTTTCACTTTTAGAGAGTGTGGTATCTTCTTGTGCTAATTCCCAATTTTGTTTCATTTCTAGTAACGTCGTAATAAATTTTTTTCCTGGTATGAAGACATTTGAAATATGTTTGTGAGGTGGTCGTTCTCGGTGTTGGAGGGTCGAATGTGATTACATTTTTGATCTTTTATCGCGTAGAGTCACAAAAATATCACTCAAGAGGTTTTTAAGTGAAATTGTTCTTGAAGTACACTCAAAAGATAGATTTGTTGACAAAATCGGAAACCGGTCGTGACTGCGATTTGATATCATTTAATTATTTTTTGACACTCGTGTTCAGTGCGTGGGGAGTGTTGAACATGCGATTTCCCGTTATCTGAATCGTTGTTATGTGTTGGCAACACTAAAAGAGACCTGAAGCTCTGCAGGATTTCGCGCGTTACTTGATTTTCGGTGAAGTATTGTATCATCGTAGATGTTTCCATCGCATTGCGTGAGGCTATAGAAACAATACACTTCGTTTTCTTCCTGCAACAAAACAATTTGGTAGCACGTCTAAATTATAATAGTTTAGGTAATTGCCGCGATGTCGGATGATACCGGATTAAAATGACGAGAGATGAAAGCATCGCGTTGTTGTGTAAGTGCTATCTCCTTCATGTCATCTCTAAAGTTGACCAAGATACGCCCAATTTACTGCAAACTGTGATGAAAAAATAGAAAAAATGATGGTAATTGAAATAATAAAAAATCGACCCTTTAAACAAAATCTTATGATCTAATGATCAATTATATTTGTGTTTACACCATTGGCCAGGGTTTGTTTATTTTAATTGTCTAGTTTTAAAATATTTGGCATGATTTCCAGCCGCTATCGTCATCGGCGGCATCATAAAAAATCACCATCTTTCTGTCAGGAGGTGATGGGTATTAGGGCAATCCCAATCATCTCCCCAGGACCCCAAAACCCCTCAACCTCCTTCTACGTGAAGCAACAAGGGTGCTGATGTGTTTTGGGGTTCAAAAATTGGTTGGTTGATGTATTTTCAGCCAATTTTGACTGCCACGAGAAACCTTGTGGCTAATAGCTGGTTGGTTTTGGCAAGGACCTTTCCTTTGCTGCCAACTTGCCTCTGACATTGCTCTTATGGATATTGTTGATGGATTGTTGCATTTGGACCACTTTGGAGAGGTTATTTTTTTTTCTCCTCCGGCCTGCCAGCAGTTGTGTTGATGATGGATTCTGTTGCCCCTCCAGAC
>JACCDI010530345.1_pt1 | contig 10991 bp, 7 predicted proteins | sample 7442791 | NCBI WGS metagenome assembly JACCDI01 (sample SAMN15323434, study PRJNA562643) | freshwater metagenome | isolation source: river surface water | place: USA:Blue River Watershed | collected 2017-08-15
CACCCCTTTTCAACGGCAACATATCTGAAACCTTTTGGAAAACCAGTAGCGATAACATCAAACGAAAATACAATTACTCCTATGATAATCTTAACCGTTTACTACAAGCCGATTATAGCAAAGAAGGAAGTACCACTTTCAACAGCTATTTAGAACATTTATCTTATGATAAAAACGGCAACATACAAACCCTGTTGCGCAATGGCGATATGGATACCGATGGCATGCAGTTTGTAAACCCTATTGATAACTTAACGTATTTGTATGACCTAAACAATAAAAATCAACTACTTCGTGTGTTTGATGCCACAGCAAACCCCATAGGATTTAAAGACGACACCAACGGGTTAAGTATCAACCATGACATCGAGGAAAACCCGGATTATGCCTATGATGCTAATGGAAACATGACCAAAGACGATAACAAAGGCATAACCAATATTACCTACAACCATTTGAATTTACCATTCATAATTTATTTTGCAGGAGATAACAAGATTACTTATCTTTACAATGCGATAGGTCAAAAACTGAGTAAAACAGTATTACAAGCAGGTGTAATTACAACAACCGACTATTTAAGTGGGTTTCAGTACAAGAACGCTGTATTACAGTTTTTTCCACATGCAGAGGGGTATGTAAATGCCACCGAAGAAATGGTGTTTATGGGTGGAACAAGCTACAGGTTTAATTATGTATACAACTACACCGACCATTTAGGAAACATACGCTTAAGCTACAGCCAAGACCCTAGCACAAACGTTATTAAAATTATAGAAGAAAACCATTATTATCCGTTTGGACTCAAACACACCGGCTACAACTCCGATCAAATGATGTACGTGAAAGAAGCCTCTGTGTTGAAAATTAAACCAAAACCGCTGTTGTTTAAAACGAGTTATAATTATAAGTACAACGGAAAAGAGCTGCAAGAGGAACTAGGGCTTAATATGTACGATTATGGAGCAAGGAATTATGACCCAGCTTTAGGACGCTGGATGAACATTGACCCGTTGGCGGAGAAATCGAGAAGATGGAGTACTTATGCTTACTGTTATAATAATCCATTAATTTTTGTTGATTATGACGGTATGTTTGCTACACCTCCAATCGATTATTACAATAATGAAGGAAATAAAATTGGAACAGATGGCAATACTAATGATACTAGAAAATTTGTAGTAACGAATGATGCAGAAGCAAAATCTATTCAGAAAACAGATAAAGCGGGAGGAACTACTCAATTAGCTGATGTAACATCTGCTCAAGTGTTACCTAGTGACACGGCATTGCAAGGGTCTTTAGATAATTTAAATGAAGCTATCAAGAAAGGTGGTAAAACAGAAATATCAAAATTAGTTTTTAATGATAAAACTATACTGACAAAAGTAGGAGAAGAAACAGTTTATGGGAAAGACACACATGGAAAAGTCGATTATCCAAGTATACCAGAGGGAAAAACAGAGGCAGATGTAGAAGTTGGTATTCATAATCATTTAACAAAATCGGAAGTAATTGATGGAGTTGTTTACTCTGGAGACGCAAGTGTTCCATCACCAGGAGATTTTCATTATAAAACTAATATTATCGTTGGACCAAATGGAAATGCAAGTGGTAGAATGGTACAGGATATTAAAGGGAATCAAGTTGGAGAAATAACTAATCAGCCATCAAATAAAATTTTCATCTATAATAATACAAGTGCAACACCTAGATTAATATTGTCTCCAAAAGCTGTTGAACGAATTTTAAAAAAATAATAACGATATGAGAAAAATAATTATTGTAATATTATTTATTACTACAAAGAGCTTTTCGCAAAATATTGTTGAAAGTAATACAATAATATCTGTTAATAATGATATTTGTAAAAATTTAATAGATGTCAAAATTATTGATAATAAAGGGCTGTTTATATCTACTAATTATTTACCTGGTAAATTAATAATAGATAATGACGCATTGAAAACCTTTGATAAAGAAAACGATATTATATGTTTAGAAATTACTGTGCCAGAATTTAACAATGATAAAATATTTTATAAAATATATTTTATCAATAACATAAAATTTAAATTGTTATTTTCTGATTATTTTATTTTGAAAATATTTGACTTAAGAGATAAAAAAATAAATAAAAAATATTTTCCTTTAAATGGAAAAGATTTTACATTTGAATTTGAATCTCCAATTGAAAATTTAAAAAGAGCATATAGGAACTAATTTTATAATTTTTAATTAGTTCAAAGTAACACCAAAACAGCAGCTAGAAAATACTTTTTAGATGCTGTTTTTACATCCATTCACACGTAAACGTTAGTATGTCTCAAATAGCCCCGACAGGAACAGCGGCACCCCCCGCCTTACTTGTTTGGGATTTTTTAGTATCAAAACCCACGATAATGCTATTACAAAATAAACCAAAACCGTAAAAATTAGGCTTAAAAACCGTAAAATGGTATTTTTTGAAAGGGTAAATTGCAAAACAATAATCCAACTAACTATTTACAAACAAGTGCAAGTATTTGTAACCGTTTAATAATTTAAGGTTATTGCGGGTATATACAAGTTGGCCGACATTAAAAAAAAAACAGAATAAAATATGAGAATATTCGAAAAATTTACAAACAAAGAATTAAGTAAATTAAGAAAAGATACGAGTAATTTTTTTATCGGTTCTCCTGAAGCTGAAGCAGAAAGCACAATGAATTCAAAAGTTCAACTTGATGATGTTTTTGAAGATTTTCTAAATGTTATATCAAAATTACAAAATGAAAAATTTATTATTTCTGGCAGAAAAGGAAGCGGAAAGTCCGCAATTGCAGAAAAAATACATTCATTTTCTAAAGACAATGCAGAATATTTTTGTGATTTTATAAAAAAAGGAGACATTGATATTGAAAAAATAACTCAACTAACGAGTGAAAATGATAATTTGATTAGTCAAGAATTATTAATTGAATGGATAATTTTAACCAAAATTATTAACCAATTAATTAGTAACGAGGGAATTTCAAATCAAAAAGAAATTCAAGATTTAAAGATTTTTTTGAAAAAAAATTCAGGATTTATCGATATAAAATCAAATCAAATTCTTGAAGTAATACAAAATAAAGGTTGGGAAATTAATGTTGATTATTTCAAAAGATTTTTATCCGCAAAATTTGGAAATAGATATGATATTAAGAGTGGTAAAGCACCTTTCTATAAACTACTACCACATTTAAAAGCTACAGTTAAAGAGTTATTTTTAAATACTCAAAATAGAGACAACCATTATATTTTAATTTTTGATGATTTAGATATCGGGTTTAACTCAAAAAATGAAAATAATATAAATACCTTATTGAACTTATTAAGAGTAATAAAAGACTATAATATTTCTTTTTTTGGAAAAGAAGGGATTAGTGCTAAAATAATTTTACTTTTAAGAGATGATATTTCAAGATTTCTACTAAACGAAGATGCAGATACTGCAAAATTATTTTCGAGTTATGAAATATTATTAAATTGGTATCAACATTCAAGCGTTTATAGAAACGAAGATGAATTAAAAATAAAACAATTCATTAATAAACGGATAAAATATAATTTTGAAATCAATGAGTTTGAATTCAATATGGAAAAACCTTGGGAAAGTTTAATAGCAAATGATGATAGTTATACTCATTCAAGTTTTAAATATGTAATTGACCACACATTAATCAGACCAAGAGATTTAATACTATTTTTTAAACCATTATCTGAATTAAAATTACCAATACCATTAAATAAAAACGATGTTAATGTTTTACTTGGTAAATATTCTGTTGAATTTGTAAAAGAATTAAGAAATGAACTTGCAGCTCATTATTCTTCTAAAGACATAAATATAATTTTTGATACTTTTAATAACTGTATTAGTGATGCAGTTACCTTTGGATATTTTGAAAATGAGTTGAAAAAAAATGGTTTTACAGAAAATGCAAATGAGCTTTTAGAATTATTATTCGACTTATCAATTATTGGAAATACATCAATTCAAAATAAAACATATTTTAAACATTGGGAACAAGATGATGAAATATTTACTTTCAACAAAAGTCACAATATAATATTACATTTTTCTTTGAGAAATTATTGTCAAAGAAAGAGATAAATTAACGTCGGCTAACAGCAGTTTGGCAAAATGGCGGGTTCAGTGCTAAATTGAACATTTGGAATTCTAATAAACATTAGTGCTAAATTGAAAGTAAGTTCTTCTAAATCAGACACTTCGCCAATCTGTGAAACGTTAGCGGCAAGTGTATCGCAAAATCAGGTTTCTAAGACAATGTACAATAAAATTGTTTTATTAAGACAGTTTTAAAAAATTAATTAATTTCTGAAAATTATGTCAACATTTTTAACATCACATACAGTAAACTATGGTAAGAGAATTTTACCTATCAAGATGGTGGAAATATTTTCAGCAGATGAATGGGAATTATTCATAGAAGAATGGTTAGATTTAAAGAAGAATAGCTATTTAGAAATTGAAAGATTAGGCGGAGCTGGTGATAAAGGTCGTGATGTTATTGCCTACATAACTGATAAATCTAAAACAAAATATGAATGGGATTGTTATCAATGTAAACATTATGATCGTTCCCTTCAACCTTCTCAGGTATATTGCGAATTCGCCAAAATTTTATATTACACCTTCGTAGGTGAATTCCCTATTCCAAAAAAATATTATTTTGTTGCTCCAAAAGGTTGTGGTACAACATTATCAAAATATTTACAAGAACCTAAAATATTAAGAGAAAAAATAATTGAGAATTGGGACAAATATTGTAAAAATGAAATAACCAAGTCAACCAACGTTGAACTAGATGAAAAATTATTAATTCATATAAATAATTTTGATTTCTCCATCTTTTCAAAGATACATGTTAAAAATGTAATCGAAGAACATCGTATTCACCCAAATCACCTAACATGGTTTGGAGGCGGTCTGCCACCACGTCCAAAATTAATTGAAAGTGAAATACCAACTGTTGTACAAGATAATGAAACCAAATATGTTCAGCAATTATTATTAGCCTATTCCTCTGAAAGTAAAAAAAGTTATAATAATCCCACAGAGTTGGCTGCTAATTCAATTTATTTAGGACATTTCAGTAGAAGTAGAATAAATTTTCATTACGCTGAACAATTAAGAAATTTTTCGCGTGACAGTCTTCCAACCGAAACCTTTAACGATTTTCAAAATGAAATATTTACTGGAATTATTGATACAGTAGAAGATAGACACGAGAATGGATTTGTTAAAGTAAAAAAAGTTGAAGAGGAAGCTAAAAAACTTCAAATATCATCTAATCCCTTAAAAGAAGTTAGCATTTTAAATGATCGGTCAGGTATTTGTCATCAATTAGTAAATAATGAAAAAATAAAATGGGTAGATGATGAAAATTAATCCTTTTAATAACAGCATAGATTCAGGACTAAGAACATTATGTATCCTTAATGAATTGTATCCATTAGGATTTGACTTGGAGACTTTAATATATTTAGATTATATAACTATCCACTCAGGAGATTTTGACTCAAATTTGACCAGTCTTCATCCTGCAGTTCCATATCGAACAGGTGAAATTTTTGTTAGAAGAACTTCAATTAAACAAGGCTTGGAGCTATACACTTCTAAAGGATTAATAGAAGTTTCCTACCATCCCGAAGGATTAATTTATTCAGCTTCAGAAAATTCAAGTCAATTTATAGAAATTTTACAAGAGACATACACAATTGAATTAAATAAGCGTATAAAATGGATGTCAGAATACATTAAAGGAATTGAAAAAAATCAATTAAGAAATATTATTGAAGCTCAGGCAAAAACAATAAATAATGAATTTAAAATTGGACTATTAAAATGAGTAATACAAGTTTTATTTTTACAGAACTTCGCCTTATTGGCGATAATGTAGCAGATGCCTCAATAATATTTACACCTGGTCTGAACGTAATTTCAGGTCCAACAAATACAGGAAAAAGTTATGTATTTCAATGTATAAATTATATGCTTGGATCTTCTGAACGTCCAAAAAATATTAAGGAAGCAAAAAAATATAACCAAATATTTTTAGAAATAGAAGATTATCAAAATCAAAATTACACACTGAAAAGTGATTTGGCTGGAGGTAATTTTCAATTATTCAATTGCAAAATTGACGAAATTAGCACAGATGCAAAGCCTCGTTTTTTAGACCGAAAACATAGTCCGATAAGTGATGATAATGTTTCAGCTTTTCTATTATCCCTTAATAATATACGTGAAAAACAAATACGTCTTAATGTAAATGGAAAAAAAAGAAACCTTTCATATCGTGATGTTAAACGCTATCTAATGGTTAATGAAGAAAGGATAATTACTCAACAGTCTCCAATTGTAAGCCATTTTACTAAAAGTACAGAAGAATTGAACTCTCTTAAGTTCTTAATAACTGGTAAAGACGATAGCAATGTGGAAATATCACTCACCGCTAATGAAATTACTAATCGTAAAGGAAAAATTGAATTATTGAACGAGTTAATTCAAAACTCAGAAAATATTTATCAAGACAAAATTACTTTAGACGAAATCAGTATCTCTCTCAAAAGTCTCAAGGAAACAAGTGAAAGTGTAAGTGAAAAATTTTCTATTCTTAAGAAAGAGTATCTTGAAATTGAAAACAAACATTCAGATAAAATAAGTGAATTACAAGATTTACAAAATTCTTTTTCTGTGTTCGACGAACTATCTAAGCGTTCAAAAATCTTAGAACAGCAATACATAATTGATATTGAACGATTAAAATCAACAATAGAGGCAAGTGTTTTGTTGGAAAGTAATCCTTCTCAAATGTCGAAATGTCCATTGTGTGACAATAATATTTTACATGAATGTGACGAAAAAGAAATCGAATTAATTATTGGCTCATGTGAAGCTGAAATTGATAAAATTACAAAATTACAAAAGGAATTAAATCAGTCAACAATATTAATAAATGAGGAAATAGACAATATTAGCTTAAAAATATTAAAAATTGAGTTAGAAATTGAAAAACTAAACACAAATCTAAGCAACGGTATTGGTCAAGAAATGCAAGATATTATTGAGCTACTTAAAGAAATAAGTGATAAACGCGCATATCTTTTAGGATTAAAGGACAACAGAGATAAAATACAAAGTTATAAAAACCAAAAATTAAATATTGAACAATCAATTCCTAAAAAGAGTGATAAAGTAATTTTTGAAAAATTTACTACTTCTACTGCTACCTCATTATGCAAAAAAATCAAAAATGTTTTGAACCAAATTAATTACAAATGTGAAACTGTAGAGTATAGTGAAATAATAGAAGATTTTGTGTTTGATGGAGATGAAAGAGGATTATCTGGAAAAGGATATAGAGCAATAACATTTGCTGCTTTCATTCTTGGTTTACAAGAACTAATCAAGTTGAAAGATTATGGAATGGGTGTTCCTGTTTTGGATTCTCCATTTGTTACATATAAAAAGCCAAAAGCTGGTGATGAAGCTATTCCAATTGATTTAGCAATGGATTATTATAGATATGCCGCAAAATCAGTATCAACTCAATTTATCATTATTGAAAATGAAGAACCACCGGCAGATATTGCAGAAAAAGTTAATCACATTATTTTCACAGGAGTAACTGGAAAAGAAAGATATGGTTTCATACCAAACACCAGTCGCTAACACAGGTTTTACGCTATTGCTAGGCTTGGGTTTTACTTGGAAAGTATAGTGAATATCTTTTATCGTTTTATTCATGTTTTATCTTTCAAAGTTTTCGGTATATTTGTTAACGCTAGTCTTGAAAATACGCAACAGACGTAAAGCCTGGGAACGTTAAATACAATTCCCTTTTTTAATAATAACTGCACGCAAAAAGTTAATTTTGTATTAGTAAAAACAACAAATAGTTACGTATTAATTTGTAATGATTTACATTGAAATTTATTGAGACATATTGAAATTCATTGATTTTATTCGCCAATAAAATTTTGAATAAATTCTATGATTTGGTTTGAAGATAAATCAATATCGCCCACAAAGTCCTTAGAAATAAGGACTTTTTTTATACGCCAAATATTTTTATATGCCATTTTTCGTTTATATACTCTTCAGTCCTTATAAGGATAAATTTTAAATTGGTTTTACTTCTGACCTAGAAAATAGAATAACCAGACACAATCAAAAAAGCAAAGGTTTTACCGGTACTACAAATGATTGGAAAATCGTGTATTCTGAAAGCTATAGTACAAAGTTTGAAGCTATGACTAGAGAAAAACAAATAAAGTTATGGAAAAGTCGGAGCAAAATTCAACAATTAATAAATAGTAAAGATTAGCTCAGCTGGTTCAAAGCATCCCGATTGTATCGGGAGAGTCGAGGTTTCGAACCCCTTATCGCCCCATCATAAATCCTTCAACAGAAATGTTGGAGTTTTTTTTATGACATTTCCTCAATAAAAAATTCTAGAAAATCTAATATTTGATTTAAAGATAAAATAGCGCGAGCCAAATAGCGCAAAGCTCAACCCGTGATTCGTAATTCGACATGCCCATATAACCCAGCACCCATCATCCCGAATTCTTTTCTTAACAATTTGTTGATAATTAACTTAATTTTTGATTAATTTTTTTGCTATTTTTGGAATGTACTAACAATTGTGCAAAAATAAACGATGAAAATTATGAAATACAAATTACTTTTAATATCATTTTTCGCCTGCGGATTAGGATGGGGGCAGATTATTATCTCCCAAGTTTATGAAGGTGCAAGCAACAACAAATGGATTGAAATAACTAATGTAGGAAATTCTTCTGTTGATCTTTCAACTCCTGTTCAGTATAAATTTGGATTATGGAGTGTTACAGGTGACGCAGGTAACGGATCAATTTCAGGTACACCAACATCTTCTATTTCATTAACTGGGTCATTATCAGCAGGGGCTAAATTTCTAATTAGAAATACTAGTTCCTCAACAACTGTGCCTCATAATCCTATGCCATCAGGAGATAATTCAAATGCTACTGTTGCTGGGTATAATGGAAATGATGCTATTGCAATATTTACGGGCACCAATACTATTGTTGATGCATTTGGGCATGGGATAAATAATAAAGATATTTCTTATCATAGAAATAGTAATGTATTGTCAGCTAATGCTAGTTTTACAATTTCAGAGTGGACTTCAAAATCACTTACCGAAGTAGCAAATGCAACCAGTTCAGTATCTGAATATATTGGGACACATATTTATAATAGTTCAATTTCCTCAACCACCTTCACTACCTCTTGGTCAAATAGCGCACCTACCGCTTCATTAGATGCTATCATCTCAGGCAATTTAACCACAACTACAGATCTTGCCTGTAAAGACCTAACCATAAATTCAGGAAATACACTTACCATAGGCGCAGGCAAAAAATTAACCGTTGCCGGTAACTTAATAAATAACGGTACAATTGTGTTTAAAAGTGATGCAAGTGGTACTGCCATGTTTGATGTGTTTAATGGCGCGCAATCGGGTACAGGTGTGGTTACAGCAGAACGCTACATACCAGCACGTAGAGCCTTTCGTTTTGTGAGTTCACCGGTTACTACGACCACTACGATCAAACAAAACTGGCAAGAAAATGCAGGTACTACCGCCGGTTTGGGTACGCACATTACAGGTACTGGGGGTGCAACAAATGGATTTGATGTTACAGGGACGAACAATCCTTCGATGTATACTTTTGCGAATGGGTCATGGGCAGCGGTAACCAATACCAATGTTAATGTGTTAACCGCTGGAACTCCCTATCGTTTGATGGTACGTGGGGATCGTACTACGGATTTAACAACCAATACACCCACAGCAACCGCAACGACTTTGCGTTCGACAGGCGCCTTGCAAACCGGTAACTTAACTGTAAATTTAAGCAGTACGGCTAATGATGTGAATTTTGTTGCCAATCCATATCAAGCACCTATTTATGCTGGCGTTATCTTTGGAAGTGGATCAAATTATACCAACGTAAATCCATTAGATTTTTATATTTGGGATCCAGCCCTAGGTAGCAGAGGGGCTTATAGTACTGTTTCAATTTCTAATGGCCAAGCCACAGCAGGTTCATCGCACACCAATTTAATTTACCCATGGGAAGCGTTTTTTGTAAGAACTTCTACAAATGGGGCGGCAAGTATTACTTTTAAAGAAGCCTATAAAACTGAGCCAAATCTCGGTAGCGCCAGAACTCTAGCTGTCGATAATCGCTTTTTAAAATTAAATTTAAAAGGGCTGCAAACGAATGGAACATGGAATTATGTAGACGGCATTCGATTTGATTTTGCTTCACAATTTTCGAATGAAGTCAACACAGAAGACGCTCAGAAATTATTTAATTTAGATGAAGATCTTGCCATTCAAAAAGATAATGCGGCACTATTTTCAGTAGAACGCAGATTGCTTCCTGAAACACAAGAAACGGTTTCGTTACATGTTTCAAAATACAGAACAACTTCGTATGTTTTTGAGAATCAAGCACAAAATATTACAGGGGTACAGGCATTCTTAAAAGACAACTTTACCAATACCATGCATGAATTAAACGGAACAGCATATCCATTTACAGTTGATACTGCGGTTCCTGCATCTACTCATGCCAACCGTTTTGATATTGTGTTTATACCTTCTGCATTAGCAACACCATCAGAAACAGCTGCTATTACTCTATATCCCAACCCAACAAAAAGAGGAGAAGGTTTCTACTTACAGGGAATAAACAAAGCTCAAGTAACGGTATACAACGTATTGGGTCAAAACATACCGGTACAGGTAAAATCGCAAGGGAATGCCCTACAGGTAACGCCAACACAAACACTGTCGCAAGGCATCTATTTGGTTACGGTAACCACCGAAGGCAAAACCCAACAAGTGAAATGGATTGTAGAATAATAAAGAACAGCGCGATGA
>JACCDI011656108.1_pt1 | contig 10990 bp, 10 predicted proteins | sample 7442791 | NCBI WGS metagenome assembly JACCDI01 (sample SAMN15323434, study PRJNA562643) | freshwater metagenome | isolation source: river surface water | place: USA:Blue River Watershed | collected 2017-08-15
CGCTTGTGATTGAAAAACCCAGCTGGTGGTCACGATTCCTGCATTTGTTTGAAGGATTCGATGGCCCCTTGGCCTTCGCTGTCTTTGTGCTGGCGTGTGCGGGTTTGCTCATCATGTACTCATCGGGCTATGACCATGGCACGCGTTTTATAGACCATGGCCGAAACATGTTCATTGCGGCCAGCATCATGTTTGTGGTGGCGCAAATCCCGCCGCAAAGGCTCATGACTTTGGCCGTGCCCATCTACACCGTGGGGGTGCTGTTGTTGGTGGCCGTGGCCATTTTTGGCATCACCAAAAAAGGCGCCCGTCGCTGGATCAATCTCGGGGTGGTCATTCAACCCAGTGAAATTCTCAAAATTGCAGTGCCTCTCATGCTGGCTTGGTGGTTTCAAAAGCGAGAGGGACAACTGCGGCCCTTGGACTTTGTGGTGGCGGGCTTCTTGCTCTTGTTGCCAGTGGGTTTGATCATGAAACAGCCAGACTTGGGCACAGCCCTGTTGGTCTTGAGTTCTGGCGCTGCTGTTTTGTTTTTTGCAGGTCTGAGTTGGCGTTTGATAGTACCGCCCATTGTGCTTGGCCTGATCGGCATCGTTTTGCTGGTGATTTTTGAGCCGCAGTTGTGTGCCAACGGCGTTGACTGGAAAGTTTTGCACGAGTACCAGCGGCAACGCGTGTGTACCTTGCTCGACCCTGCTCGAGACCCATTGGGCAAGGGCTTTCACATCATTCAGGGCATGATTGCCATTGGCTCTGGCGGATTCTGGGGCAAGGGCTTTATGCAGGGCACCCAAACCCATCTGGAGTTCATTCCAGAAAGAACCACCGACTTTATTTTTGCTGCCTTTTCTGAAGAGTTTGGGCTGTTTGGCACTTTGCTGTTAATTGCAGGCTTTTTCTTTTTGGTGTTCCGAGGCTTGGTCATTGCCCGAGAGGCGCCCACGCTCTTCACTCGCTTGCTGGCAGGCAGTGTCAGCATGATTTTCTTCACCTATGCCTTTGTGAACATGGGCATGGTCAGCGGTATCTTGCCCGTGGTGGGCGTGCCTTTGCCGTTCATCAGCTACGGCGGTACCGCCATGGTCACTTTGGGTTTGGGTTTGGGTATTTTGATGTCCATTGCCAAAGCCAAACGCCTGGTTCAAACCTGACATACTGACAAAACAACTCGCCCAAGCCTCCAAACTGCAGGGCCTTCCGCCCTTGCCTACAATGACACCATGATTTCACGCGAACCCACCATTGAACGCCTGGCCACGGCCAGATCCCTCTTGCTCGAACCTTTTGGTTTAGATGAAAGCCATCTCTCCAAAGCGCTGTCTGCCATCAAGGCGCACAAAGTTGACGATGCCGACTTGTACTTCCAATACACCCGCGCTGAAGGCTGGAGTTTGGAGGAAGGCATTGTCAAGACGGGCAGCTTCAGCATTGACCAAGGTGTGGGTGTGCGAGCAGTGGCCGGCGAGAAAACAGCCTTTGCTTATTCCGACGACATCTCAGAAGCATCCTTGATGGATGCGGCCCACACGGTGCGCGCCATTGCCCAAGCCGAGCAAAATCGCAAAGCCAAAGTGCCCACTCGCAAGGTGGCCGGCATCCGTTCTTTGTACCCCTCTCTAGACCCCATGGGCACCTTGAACAGCACCGACAAAGTGCAGCTGCTGGAGAAGGTTGAGCAATTGGCACGGGCCAAAGACCCACGCATCAAACAAGTCATGGCCGGACTGGCCAGTGAATATGACGTCGTCATGGTGGCACGCGCCGATGGCACTTTGGCCGCCGACGTTCGCCCCTTGGTCAGACTTTCTGTCACCGTCATCGCCGAGCAAAATGGTCGGCGTGAAGTGGGCAGTGGCGGCGGCGGCGGCCGCTTTGGCTTGGCTTATTTTGACGATGCCATGGTCAATGCGTATGTCAATGATGCAGTGCATGCTGCACTTACCAATTTAGAAGCCAGGCCAGCGCCTGCCGGTGTGATGACGGTGGTCCTGGGCCCAGGTTGGCCTGGCGTGCTGTTGCACGAAGCCATCGGTCATGGCCTTGAAGGCGATTTCAATCGCAAAGGCTCTAGCGCTTTCAGCGGCATGATTGGCAAAAGGGTGGCTGCCAAAGGTGTGACGGTGCTAGACGACGGCACCATTTCTGATCGACGCGGCTCCTTGAATGTGGACGATGAAGGTTGCCCCAGCCAGCGCAATGTGCTCATTGAAGACGGCATCTTGAAGGGCTACATTCAAGACGCCATGAATGCCCGCCTGATGGGCGTGAAGCCCACCGGCAATGGCCGACGTGAAAGCTACGCGCACATTCCCATGCCGCGCATGACCAACACCTACATGTTGGGCGGAGACATGCCGCCTGAAGAAATTGTGGCCAGCATGAAAAAAGGTTTGTATGCCACCAATTTTGGCGGTGGCCAGGTCGATATCACCAGCGGCAAGTTTGTGTTCTCTGCCTCAGAAGCCTATTGGGTGGAAAACGGCAAAATTCAATACCCGGTCAAAGGCGCCACCTTGGTGGGCAGCGGCCCCGAGTGCCTCAAGCAGGTCAGCATGATTGGCAACGACATGCGTCTCGATTCGGGTGTGGGCGTTTGCGGCAAAGAGGGTCAAAGTGTGCCCGTGGGTGTGGGTCAACCCACCTTGCGCATCGAAGGTTTGACGGTGGGCGGCACGGCTTGATGGCCCCCTTGCTCACAATTTGTCAGAAAACTGCCAAAAACTTGTGCTACATTCACTCCCCATGACCCAACGCTTTAGCTTTTTTAGCTTTTATTTTGCATTCTCAGTCCTAGGCGGACGAGAGGCCAGCGCATAAGTCACTGAACCCCTCTACCAACCGCCGGACTCAACTCCCGGCGGTTTTTTTTTGCCACTTGCACACACCGTCTTCAAGTTTTCAATTTTCAAAAGGAGCTCAACATGATCCACAAAGCCAAAGCCAGTTCGGAGCCTCGCTATGCAAGCCCAACAGACCGCTCAGGCCAAACCGATGACGAACGCATCAAGGACATCACCGTGTTGCCGCCCCCAGAACATTTGATGCGCTTTTTCCCCATTGCGGGCACAGCGGTTGAAACCTTGATTGCGCAAACGCGCCGCAAAATTCACAACATCATGGCGGGCAAAGACGATCGCTTGTTGGTGATCATCGGCCCTTGCTCCATTCATGACCCCGCGGCCGCTTTGGACTACGCGCGCCGACTCAAGCCCTTGCGTGACAAGTACAAAGCAAATTTGGAAATTGTCATGCGGGTGTATTTTGAAAAGCCCAGAACCACCGTTGGTTGGAAGGGTTTGATCAATGATCCGTACTTGGATGAGAGCTATCGCATTGACGAGGGCTTGCGCATTGCGCGTCAGTTGCTGATTGAAATCAACCGACAAGGCTTGCCTGCAGGCAGTGAATTCTTGGATGTGATTTCGCCTCAGTACATTGGCGACTTGATCAGCTGGGGAGCCATTGGCGCGCGCACCACAGAGAGCCAAGTGCACCGCGAGTTGGCCTCTGGTTTGTCGGCGCCCATTGGCTTTAAAAACGGCACCGATGGCAATATCAAAATTGCCACAGATGCCATTCAAGCTGCCGAGCGCGGCCACCATTTCTTGTCAGTGCACAAGAATGGTCAAGTGGCTGTGGTGCAAACGCAAGGCAACCCCGACTGTCACGTCATTTTGCGCGGTGGCAAGGCCCCCAATTACGATGAAGCCAGTGTCAATGCGGCCTGCAAAGATTTGACAGCCGCCAAATTGCCTCCGACCTTGATGGTCGACTGCAGCCATGCCAACAGCAGCAAGCAACACGAACGCCAGTTGGTGGTCACGCAAGAAATTGCGGCGCAACTGAGCAAGGGCTCTCATCAAATTTTTGGTGTGATGGTTGAGAGCCACATCGAGAGCGGTGCGCAAAAATTCACGCCAGGCAAAGACGATGTGAGCACACTGAAGTACGCGCAAAGCATCACGGATGCCTGTCTTGGCTGGGCAGACAGCGAAACCGTTTTGGAAACTTTGTCGAAAGCGGTGGAGGCCCGACGCAAGAAATGAGCTCTGTCATCCTGAGGATGCCAATTCATTTAGCATCCTCAGGATGCCGGCCCTTTTAAATTTGCTTCAAGGCATTCAACAGGCGGTCGTGCACACCGCCAAAGCCACCGTTGCTCATGCACAGCAAGTGGTCGCCGGGTTGAACCTGCGCCATCACCTGACTCACCAAGTCATCTAGATTGGGCGCGACTTGGGCTTTGTGACCCATGACGGCCAAGGCAGCATGGGCATCCCAATCTAAACCGCCGCTGTGACAAAACGACAAGTCGGCTTGCTCCAGACTCCAAGGCAACTGAGATTTCATAGTGCCCAGTTTCATGGTGTTGCTGCGGGGTTCAAAAATGGCCAAGATGCGCTGGCCATTGCCAATTTGCCGACGCAGACCATCGAGCGTGGTTCGAATGGCTGTGGGGTGATGCGCAAAGTCGTCGTACACCGTGATGCCGCCCACTGTGCCCCGCACTTCCATGCGGCGCTTCACATTTTGAAAACTGCCGAGGGCCTGCGCTGCCACACTGGGCGCTACGCCCACATGCTCTGCGGCTGCAATGGCAGCCAGCGCATTGAGTTGGTTGTGAACACCGCCCAAACGCCAGTTCACTTGCGCCATGCTTTGACCATGTTGCAAGACCTCAAAGTGGTGAGGCTCTCCGACAGCAGAGAAATCTGAGGCCGCCGCGCCAAAACTGCGCACTTCACTCCAGCAGCCTTGCGCCAAGACGCGCGTTAAGCTTTCCTCCAAACCATTGACCACCAAACGACCCTGGCCTGGCACAGTGCGCACCAAGTGATGGAATTGGCGTTCAATGGCTTTCAAATCTTCGAAGATATCGGCGTGGTCAAATTCCAAATTGTTCAAGATGGCCGTGCGCGGGCGGTAATGCACAAACTTGCTGCGCTTGTCGAAGAAGGCGGTGTCGTATTCGTCGGCTTCAATCACGAAGTAATTGCGCGCATGGCCTGTAGCCACCTTGCCCAAGCGCGCCGAGACGCCAAAATTCAGAGGCACCCCTCCCACCAAAAAACCGGGCTCTAAGCCGGCTGCTTCCAAAATCCAAGTCAGCATGGAGGTGGTGGAGGTTTTGCCATGGGTGCCCGCCACAGCCAACACATGCCGGCCTTGCAGCACGTGTTCTGACAGCCACTGGGGTCCGCTGGTGTAAGGGGCACCCGACTCCAAAATGGCTTCCATCAATGGAAACTTGGGTTCGCCAGAGGGCAGGCGGCTTCTGCTCACCACATTGCCAATGACATACAGGTCGGGCTTGAGTTGCATTTGCTCAACCCCAAAGCCCTCCACCAAGTCAATGCCCAAAGCCTTCAGTTGATCGCTCATGGGGGGATAAACCCCGGCGTCGCAACCTGTGACCTTGTGGCCGGCTTCTCTGGCCAACGCGGCCAAGCCGCCCATGAAGGTTCCGCAAATGCCCAATATATGTATATGCATAGGGAGATTTTAGGCGGTGCACAATGGCGTCATGGCAGATTTGACAGATGAAATTGCAGCTTCGGCCGCGCAGTGGGTGGTGGAAGAGGGTTTGGAGTATGGCCCCGCCAAGCGCCGGGCCTTGAAGGTGCTGGGTTTGCCTCCGCGCACGCCTTTGCCCAATAATGACCAAGTGGAAGCGCAAGTGCGTGAGTACATCGAGTTGTTTTGTGCAGACTCACAGCCTCAAGAGTTGCTGGCGCTGAGAAAACATGCTTTGATGTGGATGACCCGCCTTTCAGAGTTTCGGCCCTATTTGGGCGGCGCTGTTTGGCATGGCACGGCAACGCGCAGGTCAGACATTTACTTGCAACTGTTTTGCGACGATGCCAAATCTTGCGAAATTGAGTTGATCAACAAAGGCGTGGCATTTGAGGCCCGATCCGTGAATGGTTTGCACGGGGAGCCCGTGGAGGCCTTGAGCATTCACAGTTTTTGCGAAGACTTGAACGAGGAAATAGGTGTGCATCTCTTGGTCAATGATTTTGACGATGTGCGAGGTGCTTTGAAATCGGATTCACAAGGGCGCTCTCCGAGGGGAGACTGGACTGCTGTGAAAAAACTAATTGAGGCATGATGCCTACATAAAGCAAGAAGATAGAGAAAAAAGAATGTCTGAAGACGAAATTTTGAAGAAAAGCTCCCCCTTGTCGCCGCCTGTGCCGAGGGCGCAATCTGGCCGCCGTCATTGGCTTTTGGCAGGCGTTGGCATGGCTGCTGGCTTGGGGGGTGCGATGTTTGCTTGGCAAAAGTTTCAGCCCAAGGGCGTGATGAACGAAGCGGTTCAAAATTTCTGGGCGCAGGAGTTTGAAAAGCCAGAGGGCGGCACCTTGAGCCTTCAAAGCATGCGCGGTAAACCACTCTTGGTCAATTTTTGGGCAACCTGGTGCCCGCCTTGTATAGAGGAACTGCCCCTAATTGATGCCTTTTATGTGGCAAATCAATCTAAATCTCTTCAAGTCCTAGGTTTAGCGGTAGACCAGCCCAGTATGGTGAGGCGCTACTTGGGGCAAAAACCATTGAATTTCCCAATTGGCTTGGCTGGCTTCAATGGCACTTCTTTGGGTCAGTCATTGGGCAATCAGCTAAATGTTTTGCCATATAGCTTGCTTTTCGACGCAAATGGCATGCTTTTAAAGCAAAAAACAGGTAAGTTAGAGCAATCTGATCTTGATGCTTGGCTTCGAAGCGTAATCTGACAACGGGTTTGTGGCGTGGAATGGGCTTGAGGCGCCCACAGCCTGCTCAAATTCTGCGTTTGAAGTGACTTTTAATGTTTGCTTTTCTATAAATGAGAGCAGATGTAGCTATTTAGAGTGGTATTTGGTGTAAATTCAAGGTTTTCCAAAGCAAACACAGGGGGCAACATGGATTTGCGCAAACTCAAAACCTTGATCGACTTGGTTTCTGATTCCAACGTCACAGAATTGGAAATCACGGAAGCCGAAGGCAAGGTCCGTATTGTCAAAGGTGCCACCCCCTCTGGCGGCCAAGTTTTAACCCAACAAGTGTTGATGCCCGCAGCCCCAGCAGTGCAAGCTGCCCCCTTGGCCGCACCTACCGCCATTGAAATTGCCGATGCCGCTGCGGTCACAGCCGCTGCTACTGCTGCCGAAGTGGCTGCCGCAGGCCATACCGTGAAATCGCCCATGGTGGGCACTTTCTACCGTTCGTCTAGCCCTGGCGCTGCGCCTTTTGTTCAGGTGGGCGACACCGTCAAAGAGGGCGACACCCTGTGCATCATTGAAGCCATGAAGATTTTGAACGAAATTGAGTCCGACAAGTCGGGCACAGTGAAGCAGGTCTTGTGCGAAAACGGTCAAGCTGTGGAATACGGTCAAGCCTTGTACATCATCGAATAATCCACCGGAGTTCTTATGTTCAAGAAAATTCTGGTTGCCAACCGCGGGGAAATTGCCCTGCGCATTCAGCGCGCATGCCGAGAGCTCGGCATCAAAGCCGTGATGGTCTATTCTGAGGCTGATCGCGAAGCCAAGTATGTGAAGCTGGCAGAAGAAGCCGTGTGCATTGGCCCCGCAGCCTCCAACCTCAGCTACCTCAACATGCCGGCCATCATTTCGGCCGCCGAAGTTACCGATGCCGAAGCCATTCACCCTGGCTACGGCTTCTTGAGTGAAAACGCCGATTTTGCCGAGCGTGTTGAAAAAAGTGGTTTCCAATTCATTGGCCCAACGCCCGACTCTATTCGCATCATGGGTGACAAAGTGTCTGCCAAGCAAGCCATGATCAAAGCTGGGGTGCCCTGCGTGCCTGGCTCGGAGGGAGAGCTGCCCGACGATCCTGTGGTCATTCGCCGAACAGCCAAAAGCATTGGCTACCCGGTCATCATCAAGGCGGCTGGCGGTGGTGGCGGCCGCGGCATGCGTGTGGTGCACACAGAAGCGGCGCTGATCAATGCGGTACAAATGACCAAGGCCGAGGCGGGTGCAGCCTTTGGCAATCCTGCGGTCTACATGGAAAAATACCTGCAGAACCCCCGCCACATCGAGATTCAAATCTTGGCTGACAAGCACAGGAATGCGGTTTATTTGGGCGAGCGCGATTGCTCTATGCAGCGGCGTCACCAAAAAGTGGTGGAAGAAGCGCCGGCCCCAGGTATCCCGCGCAAGCTCATTGACAAAATAGGCGAGCGTTGTGTGGCCGCTTGCAAAAAAATCAACTACCGCGGCGCAGGCACCTTTGAGTTTTTGTATGAAAACGGCGAGTTCTATTTCATTGAAATGAACACCCGCGTTCAGGTGGAGCACCCCGTCACGGAGTGGGTCACTGGCATTGACATTGTCAAGACTCAAATCATGGTTGCCGCAGGCGAAAAACTGCCTTTCATACAGCGGCAAATTACCATTCGTGGCCATGCCATTGAGTGCCGTGTGAACGCCGAAGACCCCTTCAAGTTCACCCCCTCGCCCGGCCGCATCACCACATGGCATGCACCTGGTGGGCCCGGCATTCGGGTCGACTCGCATGTCTACAACAACTATTTTGTGCCGCCCAATTACGACTCCATGATTGGCAAAATCATTGCCCATGGCGACACACGCGAGCAAGCCATTGCCCGCATGCGAACGGCATTGGCCGAAACTGTGGTGGAAGGCATTAGCACCAACATTGATTTGCACCGTGAAATTATGCGCGACGCCAAATTTGTCAATGGTGGTACCAACATTCACTACTTGGAAGAATGGTTGCGTCACCGCAAAGCTTAAGCATGTTTGAACTCCACTTGTTGTGCCCCGAAGACCGCGTCGATGTCTTGAGCGAGGCGCTTGAGGCTTTGGATGCCTTGAGCGTTTCGGTGGAGGATGCCGATGCCGAAACAGAGCACGAACAAGCTTTGTTTGGCGAGCCCGGCATGCCACCGCCCAAAGAAGGTTGGCAACGCTCCAAAGTGGTGGCCTTGTTTGCCAAAGAAAATGAAGCGCGCGAAGCAGCCCTGTTGTTGGCTGCGCAAGATTTTTTTGAGTCGTGTGCTGTCGTGTCGGTGGCTTCGGTGCCCGATCAAGACTGGGTGCGCCTCACCCAATCACAATTTGCCCCCGTTGAAATCACCCCCGATTTTTGGATTGTGCCTACTTGGCACGAGCCACCCTCGCAAGCGCGCGAAGTGATTCGACTAGATCCCGGTTTGGCCTTTGGCACGGGTACGCATCCCACGACGCGCATGTGTTTGCGCTGGATTGCCACCCACTCGCTAAAGGGGCAGCGTGTTCTAGATTATGGTTGCGGCTCGGGCATCTTGGCCATTGGCGCTGCCAAGTTTGGTGCGCAGCCCATTGACGCAGTGGACATTGATGAAGCCGCAGTTTCATCCACCGAACTCAACGCGCAGGCCAATGGCGTGACTTTGAATGCGGGCCTGCCCGACTTGGCCCAAGGCACTTACCAAACAGTGTTGGCCAATATTTTGGCAACACCCCTGAAGGTCTTGGCACCTCTTTTGTGCGGCCATGTGCAAGCGGGTGGCAACTTGGTGTTGGCTGGCATTTTGGAGCGCCAAGAAGCCGAGTTGATTCAGGCCTATGCACCTCACGTGAAGCTGTCGGTGGCTGACCGAGAAGACGGTTGGATCTTGATGACAGCACAACGCGGCACTGCCGCCTAAGTTCTCATGAGCTTTCCCATGACCTTTTGGGGTTTGTGGGCCTGGGCAGTGCTTGGACTTTTGGGCCTTGTGCTTCAGGGAGTCTGGTTGTTCAAAGACCCCTTGGCCACTTATCAGCCAGCGCTCAAACCCATTTTGGAGCGGGCGTGTGAGCAGGTAGGCTGTCAAATTCGACCCCTGCAAAAAACCGATGCCGTGGTCATCGACTACGCGTCGGTTGATTTGCTGCGATCAGAACACCTCTTGGATGAGATGGTCTTGGAAGCGCCCCAATGGACACTTCAAATCAATCTCAGAAATTCTGATGTGGTGCCTGTGGCAACGCCGTGGGTGGAGCTGACCTTGACGGATGTGCAAGACAAGCCTGTTGTGCGAAAAGTGTTGAACCTGACAGAGTGGGGCGCACCGGCAGTGATGGCGCCCGGCGAAATCATGGAGCTTGAGCTGCTTCTGAGCTTGAAGCGAGAAAACGCCAGTTTCATGGGTTATCGCTTACTTACTTTCTATCCTTAGATTGTTGTTTGGCCCATAAAAAAGCCCGACGCTTTGAAGCATCGGGCTTTGCTTTCGCTTAGCGCTTTAAGTTTGAATCAAGGCTTCGCGGCCGAAGGAAACGGCCATGCAGCTTGAGGATTCAGCGCAGCGGCAGCAGGGGCAGCGGGCGCTTTCGCAGCTTTCTTAGCTGCTTTTTTCGCAGGCTTTTTAGCGGCTTTTTTAGGAGCAGCTTTTTTAGCAGCCTTCTTGGCTACAGCTTTTTTAGCAGCCTTTTTAGGAGCAGCTTTCTTAGCGGCGGCTTTTTTAGGAGCTGCTGCTTTTTTAGCTACGGCCTTTTTAGGAGCTGCTTTCTTAGGCGCTGCCTTTTTGGGAGCTGCTTTTTTAGGAGCTGCTGCCTTCTTAGCTACGGCCTTCTTGGGAGCTGCTTTTTTAGGAGCTGCTTTTTTAGCGGGAGCTGCTTTTTTAGCAGGCGCTTTTTTCACTACGGCCTTTTTAGGGGCTGCTTTTTTTGCTGCGACTTTTTTTGGTGCCGCTTTTTTTGCAGTTGCCATGATTTTTTTCTCCTTGATCAATTAGAAAAATCAACAGAGGGAAACACTTTGCGAATGTTGGAGCCGCAAAGCGATTCAAGGCGCTGAGATTGAATCTCAACACCTTGAATGGGGAGAAACCTCACCCCAGCGCCGCTGAGCGCGGTCGTGGTGTGAGGTTTAAACTGGATCGTCATGTAGGAAGAATTAGTCCCAAGACAGGGCACCGCCCGACTGGTATTCAATGACGCGGGTCTCGAAGAAATTGCGTTCTTTCTTCAAGTCAATCATTTCGCTCATCCATGGGAAG
>JACCDI010657434.1_pt1 | contig 10988 bp, 13 predicted proteins | sample 7442791 | NCBI WGS metagenome assembly JACCDI01 (sample SAMN15323434, study PRJNA562643) | freshwater metagenome | isolation source: river surface water | place: USA:Blue River Watershed | collected 2017-08-15
CAACGAGCCAATGCTTCAGCCAGCTGAACCAGAAGGCGTCGATGTTGACGGCATCCTCAAGGGCATGCACCTGATCTCAAAGAACCCAGCCGATGGCCACAAGGCGCAGATTCTGGCGTCTGGTGTTTCAGTTCCGTGGGCACTCGAGGCACAGCAGCTACTTCTGGAGTGGGGCGTTTCTGCCGATGTCTGGTCTGTTACCAGCTGGGGTGAACTGCGTCGCGATGGTTTGGCCTGTGATGAGCGTAAGTTCTTATTCCCGAATGAGGAAGCTCCTACGTCCTATGTGGCACAGCGCCTCGCAGACGCAAAGGGCCCAAAGCTTGGTGTATCTGACTTTATGCACGCCGTTCCGGACATGATCAGGCCTTGGGTGCCGGGCTCCTATGCAACTCTTGGCGCTGATGGTTTTGGGTTCTCTGACACCAGACCAGCGGCTCGTCGTCACTTCAAGATTGACGGTCCATCGATTGCAGTGCGCGTTCTTGAGCAGCTGGTCGAAAAGGACAAGATCGATCGTTCGATTCCGCAGCAAGCCATCGATAAGTACCGTCTACACGATGTGAACGCCGGCACCAGTGGATCGGCCGGTGGAGACGCCTAAGCATCTCGCCTGGCTGCAGTCCATAGCAGGCGAGCTCGCTACTGCGACGCTAAGTCGCCTAGATGAAACGCTGCCTTGGTATCGGTCGATGCCCCCCGCTCGAAGAGCTGCGATTGGCTCGGTTGCCCAAAATGGCATCACAAGCTTCATCCAGTGGTATCAAGATCCGTCGAGTCAACCGTGGGTAGCGGCAGACGTTTTCGGAAACGCTCCGCGGGAACTGCTTCGCTCAATCTCACTGCAAGAGACTTTGCAACTGATTCGGGTGGTAGTTGAAATGGTTGAAGCTCGGGTGGTTGCTGAACACCCAGATCTCACCGAATCGGTACTGAGATACTCAAGAGACATTGCATTCAGTGCTGCCGACGTCTACGCCAAGGCAGCCGAGGCTCGTGGATTGTGGGATGCACGACTAGAAGCTTTGGTAGTGGACAGCATTATCTCCGGCGAAACTTCGCAGGAGATTAGTTCGCGAGTCGCAGCTCTAGGGTGGCGAAGCGATGGCCAGGTTGCCGTGTTGTTGGGAATTGCAAATCCAAGCCCAGACCCGGACGGCATGCGAAAGCTAGCCCGCAAGGCCGGCAGCGATCTACTACTGGGTATTCAGGGTCGCAGGCAGGTGGTTGTAATCGGACTAATGACAGCCTCGAACAAACCAGATCAGGCTATCCAGGCGATTGCTGCTCAGCTCGAATCATTCTTTGGACAAGGTCCATTGATTTGAGGCACGACCGTAGCAACAGTCTCTGACGCTCCTCGCAGTGCGAAGAGCGCACTCGCTGCACACACGGTCGCGGTTAGCGTTGGGGCCGACAAGCGGCCATTAGCCGCAGATGAGCTGCTGCCGGAGCGTGCGCTGGCCGGAGATTCATTGGCAAGGCAGACGCTAATCGAAACCTACTATCTGCCACTAGCCAAAACTTCTCCGGAACTTCTTACAACCCTGCGCTCTTATCTGGACTGCGGACGATCGCTTGAACTAACAGCAAAAACGCTCTTTGTCCACGCCAACACCGTTCGCTATCGCCTAAAGCGCATATTTGAAGAAATTTCTGCGGACCCAACAGACTCGCGCACGGCATTTGTACTGCAGGTGGCTTTGCTACTAGGTGCCATCAATGACAACGAATACGGATTGAAAAGGTAGCTTGTAGTAATGCGAATTTTGATGTGTCCAGGTCAAGGCTCCCAGTCCGAAGGTTTCCTGACTGGTTGGTTCGAGTCGGTACCTGGATTTGAAGCGAAGGTCCGGGAGCTAAGCGAAGCTGCGGGTAAGGACCTTGTGCGACTAGGAACCCTGAGCTCGGAAGAAGAGATCAAGGCAACGGAAAATGCCCAGCCCTTGATTGTTGCCGCTGCGATTTCGGCAGCCCGAACCGCTCTAAACCTTTCGGACTTCGATGGCGTAGTTGGCCACTCGGTTGGTGAATTTGCAGCGGCAGCCCTTTCGGGAGTTATCACCGATGAAGACGCGATGCGCCTGGTCTCAGTCAGAGCAAATGCCATGGCGAACGCTGCAAAACTTACCCACACCTCCATGGCAGCAGTTTTAGGGGGCGAAGAGTCAGAGGTGCTAGCCACTCTAGATCAACTTGGGCTATCGGCGGCAAACTTCAACGGTGCAGGTCAGATTGTTGCGGCAGGAACTAAATCGGCAATCGACCTGCTCGTCGCAACTCCCCCGACAAAGGCGCGTGTTATCGAACTAAAGGTAGCCGGTGCGTTCCACACAAACTTTATGCAGCCAGCCGTTGAGTTGTTGGCTCAAGCGGCTAGCAACGTTTCAACCCATGATCCAAAGATCAAACTTTGGTCAAACGTCGATGGACAAATGGTTACCTCTGGCAAAAAGTTTCTAGCCAGTTTGGTCTCACAGGTTTCCAGACCAGTCCGTTGGGATCTGTGCATGGCAAATATCGACCCCCACTCTGCGACCCTGGTTGAACTTCCACCAGCCGGGGCATTGGCAGGGCTTGCCAAGCGAGGAATGCCTTATTCACAGGCAGTTGCCCTAAAAACTTTCGCCGACATCGAGAAAATCGGAGCCTAATGAAGCAGCTAATTCAGACTCAGCCAGTTCAGTTCACGAGAATCTATGCTTTGGGAGCTTCAAGGGGTCATCAGACCGTCACCAACGATGACATTGCCGGTCCAATTGATTCATCGGATGAATGGATTCGACAGCGCACCGGAATCGTCACCAGAAAACGTGCCAACAAAGAGCAGTCCCTTATCGACATGGCTGCCGAGGCAGCCAATGAGGCGATAGCCAAGGCAGGCATTCAACCAACCGACATTGGCACCGTCATTCTGGCGACCATCACCTTCCCGTACCAGACCCCTTCCGGGGCATCACTGCTGGCTGAAATGGTTGGTGCTCACGGGGCAGCCGCTTACGACATTTCGGCAGCCTGCGCCGGTTACTGCTATGGCATTGCCCAGGCTGACGCCTTGGTTCGTTCTGGAACCAGCAAGTTTGTCTTAGTGGTTGGCGGTGAGAAGCTTTCAGACTTTATCGACCCAACCGATCGCTCCATTAGCTTCCTACTTGGAGATGGAGCCGGGGCAGCAATCGTAGGCCCTAGCGACCACCCTGGAATCTCTCGATCAGTTTGGGGAAGCGATGGCGCAAACTGGGACAAGGTCGGAATGACCAGTTCAATTCTTGATTTCAGAGATGGCAAGGCACAGTGGCCCACTCTGGTTCAAGAAGGGCAATCAGTATTCCGCTGGGCGGTCTGGGAAATGGCCAAAGTTGCCAAACAAGCCCTTGCTGAAGCCGGACTGGATGCTGGTGACCTCAGTGCACTAGTGACGCACCAGGCGAACATTCGAATCATTGATGAGCTTGCAAAACAGCTCGAACTTCCAGAATCAGTGGTGGTAGCGCGCGATATCGTCGACACCGGAAACACTTCAGCTGCATCAATCCCCCTTGCTATGCACCGTTTACTTTCCGAAGGCAAGGTAAAGAGCGGTGGTTATGCACTAGAAATTGGCTTCGGCGCGGGGCTTGCCTTCGCGGCGCAAGTGGTAGAACTGCCATAAAATAGACCGACTCAATCACACTTAGGAGAAAAATGGCTCTTTCGCAGGCAGAGGTCCTCGCAGGACTTGCAGAACTTGTAAACGATGAGACCGGTATCGCCACTGACGCAGTGCAGATGGACAAGTCTTTTACCGATGACCTAGACATCGACTCAATCTCGATGATGACCATCGTGGTAAACGCTGAAGACAAGTTCGGCGTGAAGATCCCAGATGAGGAAGTAAAGAACCTCATCACCGTTGCTGACGCGGTTAACTTCATCACCGCAGCACAGGCTTAGTAACAGCATGCGTCGCGTCGTCGTCACCGGTATTGGTGCAACCACCCCGCTGGGTGGCGACGTCGCGTCTAGCTGCGCCAATTTGCGCGCCGGCAGGTCCGGAATCTCAACTCTTGAGCAGGAGTGGGTGGCTCGCCATGAACTGCCAGTTACTTTCGCTGGCCAGGCAAAGGTTGCAGCCACCGAGGTGCTCACCCCGCAAGAAGCCAAACGCCTTGATCCTTCCAGCCAGTTCGCACTGATTTCTGCGCGACAAGCTTGGGAAGATGCGCGATCACCTGAAGTCGAGCCAGAACGATTGGCCGTTGATTTTGCGACCGGTATCGGTGGCGTGTGGACACTGCTTGACGCATATGACACTTTGCGTGAGCGTGGCCCAAGAAGAGTCCTACCGATGACCGTGCCGATGCTGATGCCGAATGGCCCTGCCGCCGCTATTGGTATGGACCTAGGGGCCAGGGCCGGCGTTAGAACTGCGGTATCGGCTTGCGCATCTGGAAACGAATCAATTGCGAATGCTTTTCACCGCATTCAACTTGGCGAAGCTGACGTTGTGGTCGCCGGTGGAGCGGAGGCGGCCATTCATCCGATGCCAATCGCGGCTTTCGCTGCTATGCACGCACTTTCAAAGCGTAATGATGACCCAACCAAGGCCTCCCGCCCGTACGACACGGATCGCGATGGTTTCGTGATGGGCGAAGGTGCCGGTGCTCTAGTGCTCGAGACTCTTGAGTCCGCACAAGCTAGAGGTGCAAAGATTTACTGCGAAATCGTCGGTGGCAGTGTTACATCTGACGCTTACCACATCACCGCTCCGGACCCTGAGGGCTCTGGAGCTGCTCGTGCGGTTCTTGCAGCACTTGCTCAGGCGGGAGCAGACATCAAGGATGTTGAGCACGTAAATGCTCATGCCACCTCCACTCCAGTCGGAGACATTGCCGAATACACCGCCATCAAGCGTGTATTTGGAGATCACACTCAGAACCTTGTAGTTGCCGCAACCAAATCAGCAACTGGTCACCTACTAGGTGGCGCTGGGGCGATTGAGGCAATCTTCACCATCTTGGCCTTGAAAGAGCAGACCGCTCCCCCAACCATCAATCTTGATAATCAAGATCCAGCCATTGACCTAAACGTGCCTCGCACTGTAACCAAGCTTTCGCGACCAGATGCAGTAGCCATTAGCAACAGCTTTGGCTTTGGTGGCCACAACGCTGTGCTTGCCTTCAGAAACCTCTAAACGGCCCTAGGAAGCGCAACGGCGTATTCGGCAGCCTTCCGATAAGGTTCGACCAAATCGAGCCATGGAACCCCGGTAAGCCGACGGAATCCTCTGGAGAAATCCGAGAGGTTTCCTCTGGTTTCAAGAAGTAGCTGCTCTAGCTGCCCAGCCCTCAACACCACCTCACCAGCCTGATCAAAATCAGTCCGACAAATCCCCAATGAAGGATGATGTAGGTAGCGCTCGGGGTGTTCTGAATAGGTGTTTAGCTCAAAAGTGGTCTTGAGTCGCGCCAGATTTACCACTAGATCGGGTATCGCCTGATGCTGAATCTCGAAAGCTAGCCGCAACTGGACAGTGTTGACTTCAAGTGGTTGCCCGGTGAAAACTGCGGGTGCGCCAAATTCAGCCAGAATCGTTTTGATTTGGCCCATCGCTTCGACAGGTGCACTAAACACCCATAAATCGACGTTTGGCAGCTTTCCTCCGATCCAGATCCGTCTTCCCCTACGTTCTGAACCGGTTTAGGAACGATAAACCCAAACCCTGAGAGTTGTCAAACAAACGCTGGCTTCTCTCCTAGGATTTCTAGCGATGAGCAAACTTTACTTCCGCTACGGCGCAATGAATTCGGGAAAGAGCACGGCCCTATTGCAGGCCGCATTCAACTATGAAGAACGCTCTCAGCACGTGTTGTTAGCAAAGCCTGCAATCGATTCAAAGGGCGACAGAAATATTGTTTCTCGGCTCGGGGTAACCAGACGGGTGGACTTCTTAGTCGAGCCGACCGCAAACCTTAGGGACCTGCTGGCGAAACATATCCAAGATTTCAAGGCCGCGACCGGGAATGAGATTGCCTGCTTGCTAATTGATGAAGCGCAGTTTCTGACCCGACCTCAGGTTGACCAGTGCCTTGAAATAGCCGTTCTGGACGGCATCCCTGTGCTCGCGTATGGAATTCGAACGGACTTTAGAACCAACGCATTTCCAGGATCTATGCGCCTTCTCGAGATTGCACATTCACTAGAGGAACTTAAGACCATTTGTCGTTGTGGTCGTAAGGCGATGTTCAACGCCAGATTAGTGAATGGGGAGTTTACCTTTGACGGTGAACAGGTGGCGATTGACGGCGATCAGGTCACATATGAATCGCTGTGCCCAAGCTGCTACCTCTCGAAAAAGCCCTAGGGCTTTGACCTTCGTGCCTTGACGAATCTAATGATCAAATGAATAGCGATGTAGGCGATTACTGCGTAGACGATGTAATCAACTACTGACGAAAATTGATCTGCAATCTCCCAGTTCTCACCAAGAACAAATCCTGCGGTAATCCAGGCCGTGTTCCAAATCAAGCTACCGATAGCGGTGAAACCAAAGAACTTATAAGGATTCATTCTGGTGAGGCCGGCAGGAATGCTGACCAAGCTCCTGACGACTGGAATTAATCTTCCGAAAAGCACGATCTGAACACCGTAGCGTTCAAAAAAATCGGCAGCTTTGTCAAAGTCTTTGAGGTTGAAACCCAGATACTTGCCATAACGTTCAACCAGAGACCTGATTCGCTCCTCGCTGACCCACCAGCCAATCAGATAGAGAGCCGCAGCCCCAAGCAGTGAGCCGGCAGTTGTGGCCAAAATAGCGGCGAAAAATGGAAAGTTTCCCTGACCGACGTTGACTCCGGTTAGTAAAAGCACCAACTCCGATGGGATTGGCATCACAATCACTTCAAGAGCGATCAATAGTGCTGCGCCGAAAAGTCCGATCGACTCGATTATCGATAGGGAAAAGTCCAGCAATTCAGATCCTAAGAACGGTTCCAGCCTGGGCTAGAAAATGATCGCTGGTGGGGCGTGCGGGACTTGAACCCGCGACCGACGGATTATGAGTCCGCTGCTCTAACCGGCTGAGCTAACGCCCCATGCGACAGGGCTAAGTCTAACTATTTACGCCTGCGTTTGATTCGTTTGGCGGCCTCATTGATCTGCTCTTTGATGTCATCTTTGAATTCCGTGAGTTGCTCACGGACTTCTTCGCTGACCTCATTGAGTTTCTCGATGGCCTCTTGAGAAATGTCTTCGGCACGTTTCCCGAGCTCAACTGCGCTGTGTCGCCAGCTATCTAAACGAGCACTTATTGCCTCGTTTAGCTTTCCGATTGGTTCCATATACGCAGGTGAGTTATCGTCGGTGGTCGAGCTCTCGTTGCGAATACCGACATATAGATCTTCGAAAATCTTGATGGTGCGCTCGATGTCGTGTGACTGAATCAAGTGCAGGCTGTTTTCGCTTAGGCGATTTAGTTCCTGTTGATCGGCGTTCAGAATTCTGCGCAGTCGATCGGCAAGCGCTTCAGCATCGTCGGCCGGAAAAAGGTAGCCGTTGTCGCCATCGTGAACCAGGTGTGGCAGTGCCATAGCATCCGCGCCAATTACTGGTCTGCCTGATGCCATAGCCTCCATGGTTGCGATGGATTGCAACTCGGCGATTGAAGGCATCACAAATGCAGTGCAACGCTCATATGCCTTGGGTAGCTCTTGATCAGATATGTGCCCAGTGAAAATGACGCGGTCAGCGATACCAAGTTTCCTAGCGAGTTCCGCCAAGTTTTCTCTTTCACCGCCATCTCCAACAAGTTCGACGATCACATTTGGGTGCTCAGTTAGCATCGCAACCGCCTGGAGCAGGATGTGAATACGTTTCTCGTCATCGAGGCGACCCAGGAACAAGAACCTTGGTTCTTTATTGTTCACCGGTGTTTCATTCGCGAATCGAGCTGCATCGATTCCGCAACTAATTGCCAGAACACCAGTGACCCCAGCCGCTTCTTCCAGGAGCTGAGCCGCTCTGCGGGTAGGTGTTGTCAGGGCATCCATCTTCTTCAAAATACGACCAGCATCTGCCCAGGTGATTCGCATTGCGGCCTTGTGTAAAAACTTGGGGAGCAGTGAGTACTTGATCAAGTTCTCGGGCATGATGTGGTTGGTTGCAATGCGCTTGACGCCGGTACCACGAGCCGCTCGAAGCGCGAACCTTCCCATCAAGAGATGAGATTGGATGTGCAATGCGTCGGGTTGCACCTCACGAAGAATCTTGCGAATATCCGAAGTCAGGCCAATCGGCTGGGTCCATCGCAGTGTCTTGTGCTGAGGCACTCGATGGCTTCGCATGCGGTGGACCTTCATGCGCGAGCCATCGTGAATCTCGTAACGTGCGCCATGGGTGGAGTCTGTGCTGGCTGCGATAATGTGCACTTCGTGACCGTGGCGAACCAATCCTGCTGCCAGTCGTTCGGCAAACCTAGCTGCACCATTAATGTCTGGTGCAAAGGTGTCACAAGCCATGACTACCTTGAGTTTTTCCAACGCTAAACCTCTTGTTTATTGTTTAGTTGCGGGTGAACTTTAGAAAGCATTAACACACCCAAAACGGCAACTAATCCCGATACACCGAACCCTACCACCTGACCGGCTGCTGCGCTTGAAGCCTCTCCCAGGATGACGATGGCGATGCCGACAGCAACTGCTGGATCAATGACCGTCAGTCCTGCAATAACAAGATCCGGTGGACCAGCGGCATAAGCATTCTGCACAAACCATCCGCCAAGAACTGCCGCTGCAACAAGTGCAAGCGTGGCGAGCAGAGTAAGCCAGTTGATATCGCCTTGAATGATTCTTTGAATCACCACCTTGGCCAAAGATGCGACAAATCCGTAGAGCACCCCAGCGCCGAAAATGTACTGCAGGGGTCCCACCCTGCCCTTGGAGACTCCAAAGAGGATTCCGAATACCGCTAAGACCGCAATCAAGACTCCAACAACTTGAAGCAGCATGCCGTCGTCGAGCTTTACTTGAGTTGCGCTGGTCGCGGTGAAAAGCACAAATCCAGCCACGCCTAACATGGTGATCGCGATGGCCAGGAAGGTCTTTGGGTCAAGCTTGATTTGATGGATGCGAGCATTCAAAATGCTGGTGATAATAAGCGCAATCGCACCAATAGGCTGCACCACAATCAAGGGAGCAAGCGCTAGTGCTGACAACTGTGCGACTATTGCTAATCCCATAAAAACCGAACCAGTAAGCCAGCGAGGCCTTCTCAAAAGGTCTAGCACCTGACGGATGTGCAGCGACTTCAGCTTGAGCTGTTTCGGCGCGTGATGCTGAGTAACGGCATCATTTTGGAACTGAGCTCCCAGTGCCAAAAAGACCGCCCCAACAACAGCCAACACAATGGCTATCGGGCGAGCAATCTCTGGTTCGAACAACTGCTCTCCTCATCTAAAGTGCAGCCTTAGAAGCCTAAAGCAACAACTTGTGAATTCCTTGAGTAACCTTGCTGTGTGTCAATACGTCCAATAGTTATCACCGGAGAGCCGGTGCTCCACACTCGTGCAAAAGAAGTCTCTGAAATTACGCCGGAGATCCGAACTCTGATTGCCGACATGTACGACACCATGGCGGCCGCACCTGGAGTCGGATTGGCGGCGACGCAGATTGGCGTAGGGCTAAGGATCTTTGTTTTTGATTGGCACGACGGTGAAGCTCACCACCGTGGCGAGGCAATCAATCCGACTTTGGAACTCTCGCCTGTGAGTTCAGAATGGCCGGATGAGGACACCGAATCAGAGGGTTGTTTGTCAATACCCGGAGAACGCTATCCGCTAAAAAGGGCTGATAGGGCAGTTCTAAAAGCCACAAACCTCGCCGGTGAGAATTTCACCATTGAAGCGACTGGCTGGCTCGCCAGAATCTTTCAACACGAATTTGACCACCTAGACGGTTTGCTTTACGCGGATCGACTTCTCAAGCCATACCAACGCGAGATCAAAAAGGTGATCAAGTATGAAGGCTGGGGAGAACCAGGCAACAGCTGGACTCCTGGGATTGATTACCTAGAACCCTAGAAGCCTTAGACCACCAGCAACCGCAGCCGCGGCAATAACAACCAAGATGTATGGCGTTCTGAGGGCAAACAGGATAGCCGCCACCCCAAGAGCCGGCACGCGAGCATCAAACTCCAACTGGTTTCCAGAGATAAAGGTCTGCACCGCCACAAGTGCTGTCATAAGCACAACCGTGACACGTTCGCTGAACTGTCGAATTCCAGGGGTGATCCAGCGCTGAGGAATCACATAGCCAAGTATTTTCCAACTAAAAACTGCAATCGAAGCCAAAATAACGGTCAATGTCACTTTGACCGCCTTGGGATAAGGGCAACCAGGACAGTTAGCAGCACTGGAACTCCAGCAGGCAAGAACAGTGAGCCCACTATGGCCATTAGCGCTGCAGCAAGGGCTAGGACCTTGTTGTCCTTAAGTTTTGGCCAAACTAGACCCAGGAATGCCGCCGCTGCAGCAGCATCAAGCCCCCACGTTTCTGCGGAACCAAGTAGATCGCCAGCGAGAGCCCCCAATAGCGTGGCCAAATTCCAGAAAACGAAGACCGCGATGCCGGTGGCCCAAAACCCTACCCGTTGCGACTTCAGGTCTTCTTGAGCTGCCGACACTCCATTGGACTCATCAATGCTCAATTGAGCCGAGACAATCTTCATGAAACCACGAGGGGCCAAAACGCTATTTAGCCGCATGGCGTAAAAACCATTTCGTACACCAAGCAACCATGCGGAGGTAATCGCCGAAACCGGAGCGCCACCTGCGGCAATAACGCCAATGAATGCAAATTGGCTACCACCGGAGAACATCAGAATGCTTAGCAACATGATTGAAAGCAGATCTAGGCCTGCAACCGCAGCCAAAGCACCGAAAGAGATTCCATAGAGACCCGTGGCTAGGCCTACGGATATGGAAGTGGAAAGAACTCGCTTCATAACGATTCCTA